>Ga0207705_10000369_pt1 | contig 40762 bp, 37 predicted proteins | sample KBSC13metaG_FD_184314 | JGI IMG/M metagenome (GOLD analysis project Ga0207705, IMG submission 184314) | Corn rhizosphere microbial communities from Kellogg Biological Station, Michigan, USA - KBS C1-3 metaG (SPAdes) (version 2) | ecosystem: Host-associated > Plants > Roots > Rhizosphere > Soil ... | reverse complement strand
TTCTCGGTGGTTGCCGGGTCATTAAGAACAAGACAATAGGCCTGCGGCTGGTCCTCGCACCGGTCGATCTGCACGCTCGCCAGACTGGAAGGGATCAGTCGCGCGATCACTCCCTTCGCGTTTAAGCAAAGACTGTCATGATCGATTACCCGATCCGGCGTGCAGGCCGCCTCTCCCGTAAATCCTTGCGCATTCTCGAGCGCGCGGGCGGCGAAGTTCGCATGAACCGCGCCGAGCTGGCCAGAGTGCGCGAGAGACCCAGAAAAATAACCCGGCCCAGTACGACTCCCCAATATCGGCACAGTCGAAGCGCAAAGCTTCTCCAACTTTCGGCCATAAGCTTGGTCCCAACCGCCCGGAGCGACACCGGCCAAACCGACTATGCGATAGGATTTCCACGTCGAAACATGATCGACGGCCATCGGGGCCGCGTTGGACGTCCTTTCCGAACCCGCCGGTTCGAAACTTATGTAGATTTCGTCGGCCTCACAAAGCCCGGGAAAACCCGCAGATCGCGGCGCAGAAGCAAAACGGAGCCAGGTCAAGCCATGCTCGGGAAAAAGCCCCCTCTCCTCTGGCAATTCCACTTCCCGCATCTTGACGCCCGACATGCCCAAGACACGGACAGCGAGCGCACTAGTCGGCATCCTTTTGGCTTGAGCAAGGCTCAGCGGCTGGACCGCCGACACCACGGCCAGCAAGGCCAGCGTAAGACTCAATGCGCGTCGCCCCAGCTCCGGCCGGCGCCCATCTCGATGCCGAGCGGGACCGAAAGCTTCACATGGGGTTCGGCAGCCTGCGCCATCACGCGTTCGATCACCGGCCTGGCGGCACCGACATCGCCCTCCGGCAGTTCGAACACCAATTCGTCATGGACCTGGAGCAGCATGCGCACATGGCCCAAACCCGCCGCCTCCAGCGCCGGATCCATGCGTGCCATCGCGCGCTTGATGATGTCCGCGCAGGTGCCCTGGATCGGTGCATTGATCGCCTGGCGCTCGGCCGACTGGCGCTCGCCGACGGTCTTGCCCTTGATGCCCGGCAAGTGCGTCTTGCGGCCGAACAAGGTGGTGACGAAGCCCTTTTCGCGCAGCTGGTTGATCGTCTCCGCCATATAATTTTTCACGCCGGGGAAGCGATCGAAATAGCGATCGATGATCGCCTGCGCCTCGCCGCGATCGACGCCGAGCCGGCCGGCCAGCCCCCACGACGAAATGCCATAGAGGATCGCGAAGTTGATCGTCTTGGCCTTGGCACGCGTGTCACGGTCGACCACCCCGAACAGCTCTTCCGCCGTCAGATTGTGAATATCGTCGCCGCGCGCGAATGCTTCGCGCAGCTGCGGCACGTCCGCCATATGCGCCGCGAGCCGAAGCTCGATCTGCGAATAGTCCGCCGACAGAAGCACGTGGCCCGGCGGCGCGACGAAGGCGTGGCGGATGCGGCGGCCATGTTCGCTGCGGATCGGGATATTCTGGAGATTGGGATCGGTCGATGACAGTCGTCCGGTCTGCGCGACTGCCAGGCTGAAGCAGGTATGGACGCGGTCGGTGGCCGGATTGATCTGCTGCTGCAGCGCGTCGGTATAAGTCGATTTAAGCTTGGTCAGCTGGCGCCAGTCGAGCACCAGCCTTGCTACCTCGATACCCTCCGCTGCGAGCCGTTCGAGCTCGGTGACGTCGGTCGAATAGACCCCGCTCTTGCCCTTGCGTCCGCCCGCCAGCCCCAGCCGATCGAACAGGACCTCGCCCAATTGCTTGGGGCTGCCGATCGCGAACGGTCCGCCGGCGGCGCGGTGGACCTCCGCTTCCAGCCGGATGATCTCCTCGCCGAATTCGGTCGAGAGGCGATGCAGCTCGCCGCGATCGACCAGGATGCCGGCGCGTTCCATCTCCGCCAATACCGGCACCAGAGGCCTGTCGACCAGCTCGTAGACGCGATTGGCCGCCTCCGGCACCAACCGCGGCTTCAATCGCTGCCACAGGCGCAAGGTTACGTCGGCATCCTCGGCCGCATATTCGGTCGCGCGGTCGATCGGCACCATATCGAACTTGATCTGGTTCTTGCCCGTCCCGCACACGTCCTTGAACTCGATGCACGCATGATCGAGATGGCGCCGGGCAAGTTCGTCCATGCCGTGCCCGCCAAGACCCGCATCAAGGTCGTAGGAAAGCAGCATCGTATCGTCATACGGCGTCACGTCGATCCCGCTGCGGCGGAACATGATCAGGTCATATTTGAGGTTCTGGCCGATCTTGAGCACCGCCGGATCCTCCAGCAGCGGCTTCAATTTCGCGAGCACCAGGGGATGCGGCAATTGCTCGGGCCGCTCGGTCCACAGATCCTCGCCGCCACGCCCATGCCCGACCGGGATGTAACAGGCCTTGCCCGGCGCGGTGGCCAGGCTGATCCCGACCAGATTGGCGCGGATGCAGTCGACATCGTCGGTCTCGGTATCGACCGCGACCACGCCCGCCGCAAAAGCCTCGGCGATCCAGCGATCGAGATCCGCCTCGGTGATGACCGTCTCATAATCCTTGGGATTGAACGGGATCGCATCCTCGACTCGCGCGGGCAGCGCCGCGCTCGCCTCCTCGCCGCCAAGCTTGAGCAGCAGCGAGCGGAAGCCGTGGTGCATCAGGAAATCCTGGAGCGGCTCCTTGGGAATGCCCTTGAGCGCCAGTTCGTCGAGCGGCTGCGGCAGCGGGCGGTCGCACACCAGCCGCACAAGTTCGCGGCTCAATCGCGCGGCATCGGCATGCTCGATCAGATTCTGGCTGAGCTTGGGCTTCTTGATGCTGGGCGCGGCGGCGAGCACGCCTTCCAGATCGCCATAGGTCTGGATCAGTTCGCTCGCGGTCTTCGGGCCGACGCCGGGGACGCCGGGGACATTATCGACCGAATCCCCCATCAGCGCGAGCACATCGCCCAATTGCCCCGGTTCGACCCCGAATTTCTCCAACACATGTTCAGGCCCGAGCCGGCGATTGTTCATCGTATCGAGCAGGTCCAGGCCCGGCTCGATCAGCTGCATCAGATCCTTGTCGGTCGAGACGATCGTGACCTTCCAGCCCTCGGCCAAAGCTGCCTTGGCGTAGCAGGCGATGATATCGTCCGCCTCGAGGCCTTCCTCCTCGATGCACGGCAGCGAGAAAGCGCGCGTCGCGTCGCGGATCATCGGGAATTGCGGGACAAGGTCTTCCGGCGGCGGAGGACGATGCGCCTTGTACTTATCGTACATGTCGTTGCGGAACGTCTTGGACGACGCATCGAAGATCACCGCCATATGGGTCGGCCCTTCGGCGGCGTTGAGCTCCTCCACCAATTTCCACATCATGGTGGTGAAGCCGTAGACGGCGCCCGCGGGCTGGCCATGCTTGTTGGTGAGCGGCGGAAGGCGATGATATGCCCGGAAAATATAGCCCGAGCCATCGACCAGATAGAGATGATTGGAAGACATTAAGCGAGGTCTTAGCAGTAGCCTGAGCCGACTCCTAGGTGTCCTAAACGCATAGAGCGGCCCCTTCCGCCTCAGCCCCCACGCCCATGCCGGATTTCCTTTCCTGTCCGACACGGATCGGCCAGAAGGCATCGTTACGATGCCGAACATCAGGAAGGATGGAACCATGCGGTCTTCGAGCTTCGCCCCCCTTGCCATTTCGATCCTGCTCGCCGCGCCCGCCGCTGCCGCGCCCAGCCCGGCGATAAAGGCCGCTGTCGCCAACCCGGCGCGACTGGATACGGAAAGGCCGCGCGATCGCTATCGCCACCCGGCCGAAACACTCAGCTTCTTCGGTGTGGCGCCCAACCAGACCGTCATCGAATTTAGCCCGGGCGGTGGCTGGTACACACGTATCCTGATGCCTCTGCTCGCCAAGTCGGGCCATTATGTCGCGGTGGTTTCCACCAGCCCGAAGGCGCAAGACAGCGCACACAAGCTGATCGCGGGGATTCCCGGTGCAGACCGGGCCAGTGTCTCCGGCTTCGATCCGGCGACAGCGACGATGGCCAAGCCGGGCAGCGCCGACGTCGTCCTCACCTTCCGCAACGTCCACAATCTGTTCATGCCCGAGGATGGCGGTGCCAAGGACGGCAGCGTGGCGCGTGCCTTCTTCCGCGCCGCTTTCAACGCGCTGAAGCCGGGCGGGACGCTTGGCGTCGTCGACCATCGCCTCCCCGAGAAAGCCGACAATGTGCGCGAGCAGACGAGCGGCTACGTCAAACGCTCGACCGTGGTCGCGCTTGCGACGGCCGCAGGCTTCAAGCTTGCCGGCGAAAGCGAGATCAACGCCAATCCCAAGGATAGCGCCGACTGGCCGAACGGCGTCTGGACGCTGCCGCCGACATTGTCGCAAAAGGATCAGGACCGCGCCAAATATCTCGCGATCGGCGAAAGCGACCGCATGACGCTCAAGTTCGTCAAGCCGCGCTAGGCTACACAACAATCCTCCCCTGCAAGGGGAGGATTTTCAAGGCACTAAAATCGTATCCACCGCCCGCGCCTTGGTTTCGGGATAATCGAGCGTGTAGTGGAGTCCCCGGCTCTCTTTCCGCTTGAGCGCCGACTGCACGATCAGGGTCGCCACCACCACCAGGTTGCGAAGCTCGATCAGATCGGGCGTGATGCGGTAATTGCCGTAATAATCCTCGACCTCCTGCGCGAGCAGGCTGGTGCGGTGCAGCGCGCGCTCCAGCCTTTTGGTGGTGCGCACGATGCCGACATAGTCCCACATGAAGCGCCGTATCTCGCGCCAATTATGCTGGACGACGATGTCCTCGTCGGAATCGCGCACGCGGCTTTCATCCCACGGCCGGATCGCGTCCGGCTCGGGCAGGTCCGCCCAGTGCGCGAGGATATGCTTCGCCGCCGCTTCGCCAAACACGAAGCATTCGAGCAGTGAATTGGAGGCAAGGCGGTTGGCGCCGTGCAGCCCCGACTGCGTCACCTCGCCTGCCGCATAGAGGCCGGGAAGATCGGTCCGCCCGTCGCGATCGATCATCACCCCGCCGCATGTATAATGCATCGCCGGCACCACCGGGATCGGTTCCCTCGTGATGTCGATGCCCAGACCGAGCAGCTTGGTGCGGATCGTCGGGAAATGCTGCTCGATGAACTCGGCCGGCTTGTGGCTGATATCGAGGTGGACATAATCGAGGCCAAGCCGCTTGATCTCATGATCGATCGCGCGCGCCACCACGTCGCGCGGCGCCAGTTCGCCGCGTGGATCGAAATCGGGCATGAAGCGGTGGCCGTTGGTCGGCAGCTTGAGGATGCCGCCCTCGCCGCGCATCGCCTCGGTTATCAGGAAATTCTTGACCTCCAGATTGTAGAGGCAGGTCGGGTGGAACTGGTTGAATTCCATGTTCGACACGCGGCAGCCGGCACGCCACGCCATCGCGATACCGTCGCCCGACGCGCCGCGCGGCGCGGTCGAATATTGATAGACGCGGCCAGCCCCGCCCGTCGCCAAAATCGTCGCACGCGCCGTGAACAAAGCCACATGTCCGGTCGCGCGGTGCAAGGCATAGACCCCACGCACGCGCCCATCGCCCGAATAGCGCATCGCGTGGCGCCCGGTGACGAGGTCGATCGCGACCATATCCGTGATCAGGCTGATATTGGGGTGGTCGTGCGCGGCTTTCTCCAGCGCGCGCTGCACCGCCGATCCGGTCGCGTCGTCGACATGGACGATCCGGCGATGACTGTGCCCGCCCTCGCGCGTCAGATGCCAGCGGTCATGCCCCTCCCCCTCGGTCGGGTTGAACGGCACGCCAAGTTCCGCCAGCCGCTCGATCGCGGCGGGCGCATGCTCGACCACGAACTCGACGGTCTTGCGGTCGTTGAGCCCAGCCCCCGCGATCATCGTGTCTTCGATATGGCTCTCGAACGTGTCGCCCGGCTCCAGCACCGCCGCGATTCCGCCCTGCGCATGCGCGGTGGAACCTTCGGACAGGCCCGCCTTGGCGAGCACACCGACCTTCAGATGATCCGCGAGATTGAGCGCGGCGGTCAAGCCCGCCGCACCCGAGCCAATGATCAGAACATCGTAATTGTGCTGTGCCATCAGCCGTCACTCCGACGGATTACAATTGTGCATCACGCCGGCGCCCGCGTCAGGTTGAGGAACACGTCCTCCAGATCGGCCTCGTGGGTCGAGACGTCGACGATCCCCAGCCCCGCCGACTGGACCGCCGCCAGCACCTCGCCCGCATTCACCTTGTCCTTCGAATAAGTGATCACGAAGGACCGCTCATTCTTGAGCTCGATCTTTTCGAAGCAGGCCGCCGCCGGTGCAGCGGCAAGGTCGCGGTCGACCGTCACCGTCACCGCTTTCTCCTGCGCCATCGCGAGCAATTCGCGCGTCGGGCGGTTGGCGATCACCTGGCCGTGGTTGATGATCGCGATCCGATCGCACAGCTCTTCGGCTTCCTGCAGATAGTGCGTGGTCAGCACTACGGTCACGCCGTCGGCATTCAACTTGCGCACATATTCCCACAGCTGCTGGCGCAATTCGACATCCACGCCCGCGGTCGGCTCGTCGAGCACCAGCACCGGCGGATTATGGACCAGCGCCTTGGCGACCAGCAGGCGTCTTTTCATGCCCCCGGAGAGCGAGCGGGCATAGGCATTGGCCTTGTCGTCGAGATACACCGCGCGCAGCAGCTCCATCGATCGCCGCTGGCTTTTCGGCACGCCGTACAGGCCGGCGTAGAGCTCCAGCATCTCGAACGGCGTGAAGAAGGGATCGAACACGATCTCCTGCGGCACGATCCCGATCGAGGCCTTCGCGTTGCGCGGATGCTCGTCAATGTCGAAGCCCCAGATCGACGCCTTGCCGGAGGTTTTGGTCACCAGCCCGGCGAGGATGTTGATCGTGGTCGATTTACCCGCGCCGTTGGGCCCGAGCAGCCCGAATATCTGCCCGCGGGGCACGTCGAGCGTGACGTCGGTCAACGCCTGCTTGCCGCCCTTATACGTCTTGCTGAGGCCCTGAAGGCTGATCGCCGCATCGCTCATGCGCGAGCGCATAGAGCGGGAATTGCGTTGGGGAAAGCATTACGCGCCAGTTGCTTCACGCCCGTCCACGGCAATGCGATTCAGCCCGGATCGGTCATTGCGAGCCGCGAGGCGGCGCGGCAATCCAGGTCGGGAATGCGGCATCTGATAACAGCTCGACCTTAACCCAGGGCGAGCCAACAAGGCTGCTGATCGCGTAATCAGAAAAGGCACCATAGGTTATCATGCCTCTGAGAATATTCCGAAATTCGTGGCAGAAAAGCAGAGATATAGCTGGCGCAGTGATCGAGGGAGCCCCGCCTCACATTGCGCACATCTGCGGATTTATTTCGTGAGTTGAAAATGATAATCTTCCGTCGGCTGGAAGCGACACGGGGATTTCATGGCGACTATTGCAGAGACGAGCGTCGACACAGGCACGCCGCCGATTTCCGGGAGGCCGCTGAGCCGCGCGATCGATCGCTGGATCTTCGTGTACATGGCGGCGAGCTTCGTTGTCCTCACGCTCGTCGGCTTCATACCTGACTCGGTCATGAAGATCGCAGCAGTCAAATCGGGCGCGAGGGCGCCGTTTCCGCTGGTTTTGCACTTCCACGCCATCCTCATGGGCTCGTTCCTGCTGCTGTTGCTCGCGCAAACCACGCTCGCGGCGACGGGAAAGCTGGATATGCATCGATCGCTGGGCCGGCTGGCGATGATCATCGTTCCGGCGCTGGTGCTGGTCGGGTTCATCCTGGTTCCGACGATCTACCATGCCGCATGGTACGCCGCCCAGTCCGCACCCCCATCCGCGCGCGCGGCGCTGCAGCAGATCGTGCGGGGCCGCGACAATATCATGCTGTTTCAGCTGCGGATCGGGATCCTGTTCCCGCTGTTCATTCTCCTCGGCCTCAAGGCGCGCGGCAAGGACGGTGCGTTCCACAAACGCATGATGATCCTGGCCGTGGCGACGACGCTGCCGGCGTCGATCGACCGCATCGAGTGGCTGCCCACCACCTTGCCCGCCAGTCCGCTTGCGCCGGATCTCTACATATTGCTCATCCTTTCGCCCCTGCTGATCTGGGACCTGGCCCGCACCCACAAGGTTCACCGAGCCTACCTCGTCGCGTTTGGAGCCTATCTCGCCCTTTCGGCCGGGATGTACGGCGTGTGGGATACGAGCTGGTGGCATGCCACTGCGCCGCGGCTGATGGGGGTTTAGGCAGCGGCGCCGGGGGGGAATTTCCGATGCCTTATCCAAAGGCACATTATTTCGTTTTCATCGTATTGGCGGTCATCGCCGGCGGCTTCTGGCCCAGCTACTTCACGGTCTGGGGCGCCGTGCCCTGGCAATTCCATGCCCATGGCATCGCGGCCGGCATCTGGGTGTGCATGGTAGCGGCGCAAAGCTGGACCGCGCACCACAAAGGAAGCTTGTCGCTGCACCGGACGATCGGAAAGACGAGCCTGTTCCTCTTCCCGTTCCTGATCGCAGGCCTGTGCGCGATCATCGATCGCACCGGCAAAGGCTATGTCGCGCACGACGATCCGGTGCGGATCATGTTCGGCGGTTCTTTCCTGATCGGCCTGGCCGTGGCGGTGGCCGCTTATGTCACGGTCTATTACCGCGCGCTCAAATATCGGCGGCAGGTGTGGATCCATTCCGGCTATCTGCTTACGACGCCACTGATCCTGTTCGAATCCCCCTTCTCGCGGCTGCTCAACATGTTTGCGCCGCCCTTCATGATTCAAGGCCCGGGCGATTTCGGGCGGGTTCTTTCGTCGATCGAATGGTCGATGGCGCTGGAGCTCGCCTTCATCGCGGCAATCTGGTGGCGATATCGCAGCAAGGCGACCCCATTCCTGGTCGCCGGGTGCTTCATCGCGACGCAGATGCTGGTGATGGGCCTGCTCAACGACTGGCTGGTGCTGAAGGTGCTGCTGACCTTCATCGGCCACGCGCCCAGCGTCGCCGTTTGGGGAACCGGCTTGGCCATCGGGGCCTTGACCAGCTGGGCTGGATGGCAGGCCGGCAAGCGACCTGCCGTGCCGATCGGGGTGGCGGCACAGCCGGCCTGAGGCGAGGCCGAGGACCCTCACGGTGCGAGCGCTTAGAATCGGATCGCCGTCTGTGGAGGCGCCCGCTTCAACAGACGGAGTCAACCAGGATCCGGGGCCACGATTCATGCCCGCGATCGCGATGCGGGTAGGCCGGCGTCACTTTCCCCGGGTCAAAGGCAGTACGCGCTCCACCAACGTGACCAGCATCTTTCCGGGCTCCTCCTCATAGGTCATATGGGCCGAATCCTCGAACCAGACGAGCTGTTTGGCGGGCGCCTTGACGTGCGCGAACCATTCCGCGGCGAGCGCGGCCGAAGTGCCCCGGTCGTGGCGCCCCTGCAGGATGACTATAGGCACGCGGAAACGGGTCTGGCCCATCAGGTTAACCCGGCCGAGCTCATGCCACAGCAGGGTGTCGCTAAAGCCCTGCGCCTCGTCCCGTATCTTCAGCTCGTCCGCCGTATAATCCGGGCTGAGACTTGCGATCGCCCCGTTATGGCCGACGCCGCCCGCCCAATAATAACCGCCATATTCCGCCAGCCACCGCCGCTCGATCCCGAGATTCTGCAGGTTACGCTCGGGGTGGGCTGGGTCGGGAAAAGGCGCTATCATACGCAGGTCCCGCACCGCCTGCTCGTTATGCGCCGCCTGCGCGTCGGCAAGCGTTTGCTGGTAGCCCAGCGCCTCGCTGCGCTGGAAATCGGTGAACTGGCCCGTGCCGACATAGGCGTAGAGAAGCTCGGGATTCCGCTGCGCCAGTTTCACGCCCAGCAACGTCCCGAACGAGTGAGCAAACAGAACAACCTTCTGCTTTGCATAGGTTTTCGTCAAATAGCGGATCAGTTCGGTGCCATCCTCAACCAGACGATCGACCGACATTGTCGGCCGTACCGCGGCGGGGTCATTCGCGGCATAGGTTTTGCCCGCGCCGCGCTGATCCCATTGCACGACGGTAAAATACTCCTCCCAGTCGCGCATGTACCAGTAGCTGACTGGTGACACGGTGAAGGCAGGGCCACCGTGCAGGACCAGAAGGATCGGGTTGGAACGATGCCGCCCTCGCACCGAAACCCATTGCTTGATCCCGCCGATCGTGACGAACCGAGTTTCGTTGATCGCATCCTTCGTCGTCAGCGTCCGCGCGCTTTCGATGATGTGCCGGCTGTCCTGAGCGCATGCGGGCGAGACCGCGCTGAGGCAGAAAATGGGCGTCAGGACGCCAAGGATAAGTTTGGTCCATACGCGCAACGGGCTTCGGCCTTTGTGACGAACTAAGCGCGCTATGTCGGTAATACACCGGCGCAACTTCTTGCTTTGTTGGGCAATCAACAACCGTCGTTGCGAAAAAGGTCCGTCGCGCCAACGCTGTCCCATTCGTCGCGGACGCTTTGGTCTGGTTCACAAACCGCCCGAATAACCCGTTCCGCCGAAAACATGACCGGGTCCAGCCGCGACAACGCCCAAGTCGCCGCGCCACGCACCGCCGGCGCAGGATCGTTTAGCAAACCCAGCACATTCGGCAACAAGTTCGCCAACCCGCTATTTCCCGCCGCGATCAGCGCGTTGCGTATCATCCGGTCGCGCCCGATCCGCTTGATCGGCGAGCCGGAGAAAATCTGGCGGAAGTTTGCATCGTCGAGCCGCAGCAGGTCGGCCAGCTCGGGCGCGACCAGTTCGGCCCGGCCCAAGAACGCCCGATTGGCCGCGGCCGCGTCGGCGAACTTGTTCCACGGGCAGACGGCCAGGCAATCGTCGCAGCCGTAGATACGGTTGCCGATCGCCTCCCGGAATTCATGCGGGATCGGCCCCTTATGCTCGATCGTCAGATAGGAAATGCAGCGCCGCGCATCCAATCGGTATGGCGCGGGAAAGGCGTCGGTTGGACAGGCGGCGATACAGGCGTTGCACGATCCGCAATGGGTCTCGTCCGGCGCGTCGGGCTCCAGCTCCAGCGTGGTCATGATCGCGCCGAGGAACAGCCAACTCCCCTCCTCGCGACTCACCAGATTGGTGTGCTTGCCCTGCCAGCCGAGGCCGGCAGCCTCGGCCAGCGGTTTCTCCATCACGGGCGCGGTATCGACGAACACCTTAAGGTCGGTGTCGGGCACGGCTGCCACCAGCCACCGCGCGAGCGCCTTCAGACCCTTCTTGACGACGTCGTGATAATCCTGACCCTGCGCATAGACCGAAATCCGGCCCACACCTTTCTCTTCGGCCAGGGCCAGCGGATCATGAGGCGGCGCATAGCTCATGCCGAGCATGATCACCGATTTGACCTCGGGCCACAGCGCAGCCGGGCTGCCGCGCTGGTGCGCGCGCTCCTCCATCCACGCCATGTCGCCGTGCGACCCCGCCGCCAGCCATTCGCGGAGCCGCGCCGACGCGTCCGGTATCGCGTCGGCACGAGCGATCCGACAGTCGGCGAAACCCAGCGCGCGCGCCTCTGCCTTGATCGCGGTTTCAATGGAAAGGGGGGCTGTCACTGACCCATATTATCACATCGTCGCGTCCGCGCTTGTATGGTGTAACCGCGATGCACACTTTCCGCGAATAGGGCGTTGAACGAAGACTGCGGGAAGGGAATATCATGCAGATCTCACGGCGGGCGCTGCTTGGCGCCGGTACGGGTGCGGTCGCCGCCGCCTGGTTTTGGCCTTCGGGCGGCGGCAGCGCGCCGCCACATTATAAGGTGACACTCAGCGATGCGCAGTGGCGCGCGAAACTGCCGCCTCAGGCTTATGAAGTGCTGCGCCACGAAGCCACCGAACGGCCTTTCACCAGCCCGCTGCTCAACGAACATCGCAAGGGCGTCTTCACCTGCGCGGGCTGCGCGCTGCCGCTGTTCGCGTCGAGCACCAAGTTCGAAAGCGGCACCGGCTGGCCCAGCTTCTGGGCGCCGCTCGCCCATGCGGTGCTGCAGAGCGACGACAATTCGCTCGGCATGGACCGCACCAAAGTCAATTGCCGCCGCTGCGGCGGCCACCTCGGCCATGTTTTCGACGATGGCCCCAAACCCACCGGCTTGCGCTATTGCATGAACGGCGTAGCGCTAAATTTCACTCCTACGAAAGCCTGACCTTGACCAACCAGTCCTGTACGCGCCAGGCGAGGCGCGGATGAGTAAGATTACGCCTGTCATATTGTCGGGGGGCTCCGGCACACGCCTGTGGCCTCTGTCTCGCACCGGCCGGCCCAAGCAATTGCTGAGCCTCACCGCCGACGAAACCATGCTCCAGTTGACCGCCGGGCGGGTCCCGCCGCGCGACGGGTTCGCCGCGCCGGTCGTGGTTGCCAATGCCGCGCATGCCGACATGATCGAGGCACAGCTCGACAAAGCGGGCATTGCCGATGCCCGCCTGATCCTCGAGCCGATCGGTCGTAATACCGCCCCCGCCATCGCCGCGGCGGCGCTCACGCTCGATCGTGACGCGATCATGCTGGTGATGCCGAGCGACCATGTGATTCAGGACGTCGCCGCCTTCCGTGCCGCGATCAAGGCTGCCACACCGCTGGTCGAGCAAGGCTGGCTCGCTACCTTCGGCATCACCCCCGACGGTCCAGAGACGGGCTACGGCTACATCAAGCGCGGCGAGGCGCTGGCCCCCGGCGTCGCGCGGGTCGAAAGCTTCGTCGAGAAGCCGGATCGCGAGACCGCCGAAGCCTATCTCGCCACCGGCCGATATAACTGGAATGGCGGCATTTTCCTGTTCGGTGCGGGCGCCTATCTCGACGCGCTCCAGGCCCATGCGCCGGACATACTCGCCGCCGTGAAGAAATCGATCGATGCCGCCACCCGCGAGGGCAACCGCCTCTTCCCCGAGCGTCATGCTTTCGCCGCCTCGCCGGCCCAGGCGGTCGACTATGCGGTGATGGAGAAAGCCGAAAAGGTCGCGGTCGTGCCGGTCGAGATGGGCTGGTCCGACGTCGGCAGCTGGGACGCGCTCCATGCAATCTCGGACCAGGACGATCACGGCAACGCCAATCATGGCGAGGTATTCGCGATCGACACCAAGCGTTGCATGATCCGCAGCGAAGGCCCGGTCGTGGCCGCGGTCGGGGTCAAGGACCTGATCGTGATCGCGACGCCCGACGCTGTCCTGATCATGCCGCGTGGCGCCAGCCAGGAGGTCAAACGCGCGGTGGAGGCGCTCAAGAAAGACGGCCACATCACGCTCGATCGGGCACTCTAACGCTCAGGCCCTCCCTTTCAGGAGGCGAGCCGCAGGCCCGCGAGACATTCCGCCGCCTCTTCAAACATCGGCCGTGTTGCGGCGACAAGGGCGCCGCCGAAAGCGGCAGCGCCCTTCTGGGTCCTCAATAGTGGAAGCGGAATTCCACGCCGGCACGTCGCGGCGTCAGCACGCCATGCGCGTAGTAACGTTCGACCACGTCCGTGCGGACCTGATTGTACGAGCTCACGTCATTGGCGACCGCCGTGACCGCATATTTATCGAAGATATTGTCGATGAAGGCACCGACCTCGAACTTCTTGGCATGATAGGTCAGCGCAGCCCGGTGAGTCACATAGCTCGGAAGGATTTCACCGGAGCCACGAAGCCCAACGCGTGAATAGATGTTGCCCTCATAGGTCGTGGCCCACGCGAACTCGAGATCGCGGCCGTCGGCAAGCGGATAGGTATAGGTTGCCTGCAACGCGCCCGAATTCTTGGCTGAGCCCGGCAGGCGATCGCCGGCCTTCGCGTCGTAGCCGACCCCCTGGCTGACCACCAGAGCGGGCACATCCTGGGTCAGATGCGCATCCACATAGGAATAGGTCGCCTGCACCGTAAGCTCGGGCATGATCTTGAACGAGCCACTGAATTCGAAGCCCTTCGAAATCCCGGTTCCGCCATTCTTGATGATTCCGGTGGCCCCGTTGATCGTCTCGCTCGGAACCTGGATGCCGTTCCAGTTGACGTGGAAGCCATCGACACTGAACTGCAGGCGCTTGTCGAGCAGCGACGCGCGCATGCCGACCTCCATATTGCGCGTCTTGTCGGGCCCGTAAGCAAGCTCGTTCGCCAGCGCACAGACATTCTGGCCCGGCGGGAGCGGGAGAACGCACGGCGCGACCCGGTTCACATTGCCGGTCCGGTACCCCGTACTATAGGTGAAATAGGCCATCAGATCGCTGCTGAACTTGTACGACGTGTTGGCTTTCCACACTATGCCGTCGGATCCCGTCGCGCCCGATTTGACGCGGCTCGGCGCGAACTGGACGAGCGGATAGGGCGTGCGCTTCAGACCGCCTCCGGTCAGTGGCGTCTCGGTGCCGCCCTTCGCGGACGCATCATATTTGAAGTAACGGATTCCACCCGTTACCTGCCACCCACTGGTGATGTGGAAAGTGCCCTCGCCATAGGCCGCTTTTTCCTTGGTGCGGGTATTCACGAAGGACAGATATTCGAGGTCATCCGGCCGATTGACGGCAAGGAACTTCGCGTAGCCCGGGGTGAATTCCTCATAAAAGCTGTCATATTTCAGATCGTTGTAAAATCCGCCGATCACCCAGTTGAACGGGCCGCCATGGCTTGAGACCAGGCGTACCTCCTGGTTGAATTGCTTATAATGCGCGGTTCGGGTGTTGAATGAGGAGAATTGGGGAAACGCCTCATACCCGTAATTGAGGTCGAGCAGCAGGTCGGTGTTGTCGCTTTGCCCGGTAATGTGCTGCTTCGTATAAGCCGAGGTACTAACCAGCTGCGCGATGTCGAACAGGTTAAGGTTGAACTCGGCCGAGAACAGGTCCGATTTGCGATCGGCGGGCTCGAGATAGCGCCATGGGCCTTCATAACGCCCCGTGCCCATCACCCCTGCGCCGTTGGCCTGGCGCCCACCCGTCTTGGTCTCCTGATGCGCATAGGTCAGGTAGAGCTTGAGGTTGGGGTTATATTCCAGCAGCAACGAGTTGCGCGTGGTGAAAGTGTGTTCGTAATTGACGTCCTTCGCGCTCTTGAAATTCGCGGCAATGTCTGCGGGGGTGCCGAACGAGGCACCTGCGCCGGTAGCACTCCGCACCGGCTGCGGATCGGAAATGCCGGGCGTCTTCAGCAGGTGATTGTAATCGATAAAGCCTGGATTGTCGTAATAACCGACGACCGAGCGAAGCGCGATGTGATCGACAAAGATCGGTATGTTGACCGTCAGATCACCAACCTTGCCGAAATCCTTGCTGTGGGATTCGGCAAAGGCGCGGCCATGGACGTCGAGCGTGAAGCGATCCGTGTTCGGCCGGCCGGGAATATAGCGAACCGCGCCCGACAGCGTGCCGAGCCCGTAGAGCGTGCCCTGCGGCCCCTGCAGCACCTCGACCCGATCGATGTCGATCAGCTTGAAATCGACATAAAGCGGAACTTCGCCAAGATAGACGCCGACCGCAGTATTTTCATTCGCTCCGCCGGTGCTGCTGTCTGAAGACGAGATGCCGCGCAGCACGATCTTGCCCGCCGAATTCGGCCCGGTATCGGCGACTGTGACACCTGGCGTGAACGCCGCAAGTCCTTTGACGTCGTCGACGCGCTGCCGCTCAATCTGTTCGCCGCCGACCGCCGAGATGTTGATCGGCGCGTCCTGGAGAGTCGTCCGGCGGCGACTACCCGTCACCACAATCTCGTTGTTGCTGCTGTTGCTGGCAGCGGTTTCGCCCGGCGCCGCATCCTGCGCGAACGCCGGCATAGCCGCACATCCCATCAAGAAAGTCGCGCTGAGTAACGTCGTTCGAGAAATGCGTGACATGACCTTAGCCCCCTTTGTGCTCTAAACCTCGCCACTTCGTGGGCATCTCTCCGATGGCGCTCTTGGGCGCCTTTTCGCCGGCTCTTCGCTCGGCTTCGATCAGCATGGATGGGCGGGCGCTGGCGGCCCATACGTCAATCGGGCAACCGGCCTGATGGCCTGCTTGGAAACGCACGGAAGAGCGCGTTTCGAGGCCGCACCGAAAGGCGCATTCCCAAACAGCCCCACCCTAGTCATAACGGTAAGGATATTTGTCGATCGTGGTCGTCGCTCTGGTCTGATTGCAGAGGAAGACCGTGCCCGTGTAATAAATGCCGGGCTTGGTGATCGTTTTCGCATAGGCGAAAGCTTCGCGAAGCTGCTGCACAGTCATGTGCACGGGCGCCTCGTCTGGCTGATAGGTCATGCCATAGGCATAATCCTGGCCCTCCTTGCTCATCTCGACATGGCATCCCATGACGTGCGTCACCGGATGCGTGTCGCAGAAGTCGATCAGCCGTTTCATGCTGTCGAACCAGGGCTGCCAGAAGCTGATGTAGCAGCGCCCACGGTAGAACATGTCCCCGGTGAACAGGATCTGCGTGTAGCTGTCGTAATAAGCGAATTCGGAGATGACGTGCCCGGGCGAGCCCCAGATCAGAACCTCACGCCCGCCCAGATCGAGCGAAACTCTCTCCTCCGGGAAATTGGTCATCCCCCAGAAACCCAGCATCTCTTCGTGGGTCAGGCCCATGTAACGCGTGTTGGGCCGGTCCGCGAACTGGTTGGTCGCCGCGAAATGATCGGCGTGCAGATGGGTGAAGGCGACCAGCAGCTCCAGGCTCGCCGGGTCGCGATTGTTGCGCCGGCACCAATCCTCGATGCACCCGTCCACGATCCCGCGCAGATCCCAGTCGTTGCGCAGCTGGACGAAGCCTTCGTCGAGCAGAAGGACGCGATCATTGCCGAAATAGAGCGGGGCGAACGGCGCCTCGTAGCTGTAGGCCTTGTTCTGCCGCAGGATCGCGGTGTGGGCATTGTACCAATGGACGTGGACCGGCGGGTCCTTGTTATCCATGCAGGACGGCGATCCGCAGATCCATTTGTCGGGAAAGCTTCCCCGCGCGGGAAGATTGGCTTTGAAGTCGATCGGCGCCGGCCGGCCGACCGCGACGGCCGCATCGGCAAGCCCCGCCAGAGCGGCACCCGAAAATGTCGCCGCCGCCGCGGCGGCGGGTGTGGTGAGGAAGGTTCGACGATCCATGGCTGTTTCCTCGTCGGTCGTCAGAACGGGCGCGGAGGGGTGATGTTGGGCACATCCGACGGCCAATCCAGCGTCCGCTGATCGGGGCTGACCCCGTTCAGCAGCACGAAGTCGGGGCGGATCAGCATCATGTCCTTGCCCTGGACCTCGCGCGCATAGAGCAGCAGCTCGTCGATCAGCGCCGGATCCATCTCCAGCAGCCGCTCATAGGGTTTGTAGGTCGCGAACCGCGGATAATAGCGGCCCGGGACGAACATCATCTCGATATGGCCGCCCAACATCGCCTTCACCGGATGGTCCGCGATGAAGGCCTTGATCCGCTCCAGCGAGGCGACGAAATCCTTGTCGCTGCCGATATTGATCTTGCCCGGAAAGATGAAGTCGCCGGTGAACAGCAGGTCGCAATAAGGGTCGTAGAAGCTGACCCCGTCCTTGTGTGTCCCCGGCGTCGGGATCACCTCGATCGCGCGGTCGCCAAGATCGATCTTGCCGCGCCCGTTGGGCCAGGTCCCGCCCAGCCCATAATAAAGCTTCATCACCTCGAGCGGCTTCGGCACCATCACGGTGTCGGGGCGCCCCGCAAACTGCACCAGCCCCTGATTTTGCGCGACGTCCTCGCCTGAGGTCAGCGCGATGGTGAGCGGCACCTTGCGCCGCCCGCGTGCCTGCGACCAGCGCGTGATGATCGCATCCACCGTTTCGCGCAGCGGATAATAGCCCGCATCCGCGGTCGCGCCGGAATCGATCAGCAGCGCTCCGGCATTGCCGAACAGCAGATAGGTGAACGGCGCTTCCCAATGCACACACACATTCTGCCGAAGCACGAACGTGTCTTCGTTATATTGCATCACCTGCACGCGCGGATCGCGGTTCTTGGCGGAAATGTTGGAGCCATAGGTCCAGCGCATGACGAACCGGCCGGGAGCCGGCCCGTCGCACTTATAATCGTGAACTACCGGCATGCTGCGATGCAGCGGCACCGCGCTATCGGTGTTCCGCACGCCCGGGCGGTTATAGGGAATGTCAGGGTTGCCATTGGGATAGGCGCTGCCCGTCACCGACATGCTGTTGCCGGACAGAACAGGGCTGTAGGTCGCCTTCTCCGGCATTAAATGTCCCCTTGTACCAACGAGTTATACAGCGCCCGCCTCGCTCTTTCGCCGCTCGCCTCGACCTTCCTGATGGCTTGGATAGCGAACCTATGGATATTACCGATTCGGACAAGAGTAATAATGACGTATTGATTACCGCCCGCTTTTGTTATATTGCACTGCCGAAATCACTGTATCCGGAAGACTCGGGGAAATCCGGCGTTACGGCGTAGATCGCCTCCGAAGGGATCGAATGCCGAGGCCAACCTTCGCCGCCATCGGCCTCAAGCGCCTGATAGTTGCCGCCATTTTGGTGGGATCCCGATCATCTCAATGGCCCTGAGCCGGGAGCGCAAAGCCCTCAGGAGGGGGTGACGAAATCCGTCCGGATCGCGCGCTTCGGCATCAAGCCGACCCCGTGCGTCCTGAGCGAAGTCGAAGGATGCCGCACTGCGCGAGTCGATCGGCAGGTCTACGCCCCGCCATCCACCTGGAATTTATGCCCGTCGCGTGAGTGGGGCCATGTTTGCTAGTGGGCGGAAAGCGGGCGTTGCCTCGTAGGATAAGGGTATAGCTCGGCGTGATGCCTAGCTGCCACTCTTCGCCTGCTATGATTCACAGAAACAACAGTGCGCCACCAATACCAACTTGAGCCGCGGCGATGAGCATCAGCTGCGTTGAGAACGGTTCTTTGCGCGTCTTATGGCGAAAGAGACGGCGCGCTACGAAAGCCCCCGGCGAGCCGCCGATCAGTGCGAGGCCAAGTAAGTCAGCCTCTGGAATGCGACGATCACCCGCGATGGCCCGCGCCTTATCCTGCCAAAACCGAAGAACGGTCCACGCGTTTATCAAGGCGATCCAGCAGAGCGCGACGGTGAGCATCACCGCTGTCAATTAAGCGATATCGGTTAGCGAATGATGACGCGTAGGAACGACCGCTTTTGAGCCGCAGGCGGTCTTCCCGTTCATTGAAGTAAGTGCCCGCGCCGCCGCCTCATGCCGCCGTCCACCCTCCATCGATCGACAAATTGGCACCCGTGATCGACGCGCTCTCGTCCCGGCACAGATGCAGCAGCAGCGCCGCGACCTGATCCACGGTCACGAACTGCTTGGTCGGCTGCCCAGCGAGCAGAACATCGTTCATCACCTGCTCGCGCGTCATGCCTCGCGCCTTCATCGTGTCGGGGATCTGGGATTCGACCAGAGGCGTCCAGACATAGCCCGGGCTGATGCAATTGACCGTGATCCCCTGGGTCGCGACCTCCAGCGCCACCGTCTTGGTCAGCCCGGCAATGCCGTGCTTGGCGGCGACATAGGCCGACTTGAAGGGGGAGGCGACCAGGCTGTGCGCCGACGCGGTATTGACGATCCGCCCCCACCCCTTCGCCTTCATGTGCGGCAAGGCGGTGCGGATCGTGTGGAAGGCGGAGGCCAGGTTGATCGCGATGATCTGGTCCCATTTTTCGGGCGGGAATTCGTCGATCGGCGCGACATGCTGGATGCCCGCATTGTTGACGAGGATATCGACACCGCCCAGTTCCGTCGCACAAGTCTCGACCATCGCCACAATCTCGTGGGGCTTCGACATGTCCGCCGGCGAATAAAGCGCCCCGGCCCCGCTCGTCTCCGCTAGGCCTTTGCGCTCGGCCTCGATCGCCGCTTTGTCGCCAAAACCGTTGATCATCACCGCCGCGCCTTGCGCCGCGAGCGCCTGCGCGCAGGCGAGCCCGATCCCCGAAGTCGATCCCGTAACGAGCGCGGTCTTGCCTTTCAGGAACATGCTGCCCTCCGATGCGATGCCCGGCGTGGTAACGCGTCGCGACGGCGCTGCAACCGTTACGCGGCGCTTTTGTTGAACCACCCGTCCAAGGGAGCCAGCTTATGCGTCTCGACGATTATCGGGAAAGCGAGAATGTCGAGCAGGATAGCGGCCGCGGCCCAGGCTTCGGCGGAGGCGGCGGCGGGCTGGGCCTGCTATTCGCCTTGGTCGGCAGCCGCTTCGGGCTGGGCGGCATCGTCGTGCTGGTGCTGGGCTTGATGCTGTTCGGCTTCAACCCGTTCGGCGGTGGCAGCCAGATGGTCCGCCAGCAGCCCCAGGTCACGCAACAGAGCGCAAGCCAGATCTGCAACGCCGACGCGGCCAACGCCTTTTCCTGCCGGGTGCTCGCCAATACCGAAGATACATGGAGCCGACTGTTCCAGGCCTCGGGTCAGACTTACGCGCCGCCGCGTCTGCACTTCTATTCGGGCCAAGGCCAATCCGGCTGCGGCGAGGCGATGTCGGCGATGGGGCCATTCTATTGCCCGAGCGACCAGCGCGTCTATCTCGACACCGAATTTTTCGGTGAGCTCCAGAACCGCTTCCATGCGGCCGGCGATTTCGCCCAAGCCTATGTGATCGCGCATGAGGTCGGTCACCATGTCCAATATCTGACCGGCACTGCCGACAAGGTCCGCCGCGAACAGCAAGCGAGCGACGAAGCGGGCGCCAACGCATTGCAGGTGCGGATGGAATTGCAGGCCGATTGCTACGCGGGCGTCTGGGCCGCCAACGCGAAGGACGCACATGGCCAGGCCTTGCTCGAACCCGGCGACGCGGAGGAAGGCCTGCGAGCGGCACAGGCGATCGGTGACGATACACTCCAGCGTTCGGCCGGTCGCGTTCCTGTCCCCGACAGCTTCACCCATGGCACCTCGGCCGAGCGCGTCGCCTGGCTCAGACGCGGGCTACAGACGGGCGATCCGTCCAAATGCGATACCTTCGCCGGCTCGATCGACCGTTAAAGCGCCCCTCTCCCCCTCTGGTGACGCGGGCTCCCCGCTTCTACTGGCGTGAAGCGCCGGATTGCTATCCCCCCAATATCGTGTGTGCCTTGGCCGTCGACCGAAAGACCACGCAGATCAGAGCGCCTCGTGCTTAAATTAAAGAAAGAGTCGGCTCCGTAATAAATTAGGATTATAGGCGCCCACTGGGACGGTTTGGGGAAACCGGCCTTGGGGGGGCTTCTTGACGAACATCGGCGTCAATTTGAATGCGATCACTTATTGGTCGACGGAGGAGCCGTTCATCGATCGGTTTCATACGGCCGGCTCGTGGCAGGCGCAGAATGTGTCGGGCGCAAATGTCACGTCGAGCCTGGTGTTGAACGATCGTGGCGATCCGACCAACCAGGCCGGATTGAGCTCGCTGACCCTGGCGATCGGGGTGGATCCCAAATCGGCGGCCCCCATCGACGAATATGTGCTGACCTATGACGGCACCGCCAAAATATCGATCGCGAACGCCAAGATCGTCAGCCAGACCGCGGGCAAGGTCGTGTTCGATTATACCGGCGGCGATTCCAATCCTTATGCCTATGTGACTTTCAACGGCCTCAACGCGGCCAAGCCGATCGGTGACGTCCATCTGGTCCGCGCCGACCAGCAGGATCTGTTCAACGCGGGCGAGATCTTCAACCCCGACTTCGTCGCCAAGGTCGCGCAATGGGGCGTGGTACGCTTCATGGATTGGGGCAACACCAATGGCTCGCAAGCGGTCAGCTGGTCCACGCGTGCGACGCTCGACGACGCCAGCTGGAGCAAGTTCGCGCATGCTGACGGCGTGCCGCTTGAGGCGATGGTCAAGCTCGCCAACGAAGCCCATGTCGACATGTGGTATAATGTGCCGACCAAGGCGGATAACGATTATGTCACCCACGCGCTGACCTATATCCGCGACCATCTCGATCCCAGCCTCAAGGTCCATGTCGAATGGTCGAACGAGGTGTGGAATCCGGGCTTCGCCGCAAACGCCTATGCTCAGACCCAGGCCAATACCCTTTGGGGCAACGGCACTGCCGTCGGCCACGGCGCGAACATCTATTATGGCTATCGCTCGGCGCAGGTGGCTGCGATCGGACATCAGGTCTTTACCGGCTCACATGCCGGGCAGTTGGTGGATGTTCTCGCAGGCCAGGCCGCCAATTCCGGGCTTATGACCTATATGCTCCAGGGCGTCGCCAAGGCCGGGCTCGGATCCGCGGCCAGCCTGTTCCATGACTATGCCGTGGCACCGTATTTCGGCACCGAAATGGGCCAGGCAGTGCACACCGAGGATCTTCAGACCATCGTCGGCTGGGCCAAGTCCGGCACCGCAGGCCTGAACGCGGCCTTCCACGAATTGGAATTTGGCGGAAGCCTGACCGGCAATATGAGCCTCGCAATTGTCTATCAGTGGATTGCGTCGTCGGGGAAGGTCGCCGCGGCAAACGGTCTCCATCTCACGGCATATGAAGGTGGCATCTCGCTCGGGACCACGCGCTGGGCCGCGGCCGACAAACCCGCCGTACAGGACTTCTTCGATCGCCTGGTCGCCGATCCGCGCATGGGGCAGCTTTACACCAAGCTGGTTCAGTCCTTCACCGCAGCCGGCGGCAGTGATTTCGTGGCCTTCAACGATGTCGCCACCCCATCCGATGCCGGCAGTTTCGGCATGCTCGCTTCGATTTATGCGACGGGAAGTACGCGTTTTGACGCGCTGCTGGCATTGGGCAGCAAAGCGAGCAACGGAAGCGGCGCGTTGAGCGGAACCGCCAGCGACGCGGCCGCTTCGTCCGATCACACAGCAGCGATTTCCGGGCATATAACCGGCACCGCTGGCGCGGACATTTTATCCGCTACCGCCGCCAATGATACGATCGACGGTGGTGACGGCAACGATAGCATCATCGGCTCGTCGGGAACCGCGGATGTGCTCGGTCGCCTGACCGAGAGCGATCTTTATATGGGCGGCGCCGGGTCTGACACGATTATTGGAGGCGCCGGCAACGATCACATTTATGGCAATGCGTTGACCGCAGCCGCAGGCTCGGTCGATGGCGCCGACAGCCTGTCGGGCGGCGGCGGCAACGATTATATCCAGGGCAATGCCGGCAACGACACGATCGACGGCGGCGACGGCAATGACCGCCTCTATGGCGGCGGTGACAACGACAGCATCATGGGCGGCGCCGGCAACGATTATCTGCAGGGCAACAAGGGCAGCGATACCCTCCTGGGCGGCGACGGCAATGACAGTCTCCATGGCGGAGCCGACAATGATCGCCTGAGCGGCGATGGCGGCAACGACCAATTGTCCGGCGACGCCGGAAACGACACATTGATCGGTGGCGCGGGCATCGACACGCTTACCGGCGGCACCGGCAACGACATCTTCGTGTTCAACGGCCATGACGCCGCCTTTTCCAACAGCGGAGCGAATGCCTGGGTGGTCGACGAAGTGACCGACTTCACTTCGGGTGCGGACAAGTTCAGCTTCGATTTTCACCCCGCCGCGCTGTTGCAGGGCTCGGCAGCGAATGCGGCGGACGCATCCGCCTGGGCATCGGCAATCCTCCAGGCCCACCCCGGCTCCGCCGACGTCGCGGCGGTTACCGTCGGGCAAGACACCTACATGTTCTGGGATTCGACCGGGCATGGCGGCGCGATCGACTCGGCCGTCAAAGTCGACCATTTCGCCGCCGGCATGTTCACTACCGCGGATTTCGTCTGAGATCGGGGCGGCCGCCTATCCGTGGTCCGGCCGCCCTTGTTCATGCGACCGCGTAGGTCGCCTGATAATCGATCGGAAAATTCACCGATCGCGCGATGAAGCAATATTCGTGGATACGATGGTGGATCGCGTCCGCTTCCTTCAAGTCGGCGCCAGCGCGCACGACGATCTGCGGCTTGAGCGTCGCGCCGACGAACCGGCCAGCGCCATTGGGGCTGGTTTCGCCGAGTCCGACGGGATCGTCCCGATAGGATTCGACGATGATGCCGGCGGCGCTCGCAAGGTGGAGGTACCACAACATGTGGCACGCCGAGAGCGAGGCGAGCAGCAGATCCTCCGGATTGGGCAGGGTCGGGTCACCCCCGAGGAGCGGATCGTTCGAGCAATGGATGGCTGGTTTTCCGGGCGTCGCGATATTCCAGGTGCGGTCATAACCGCGATACAGACGGGTTCCGTCGCCGCGGTTGCCGGTCCATTCGACACGCGCCGTATACGGGTGCTGTTTGGCCATCCCTCCCCTTTCCAGATTCGCTAAAGCCGACCAGTCGATAGGTCGAACACTTGCCGGCTGTCCATGCGGCGCGATCGAAGTTCAAATCGCAGCGAACAATCGCCAGGTCAGCACCACGAACAGCAGCGCGGCCAACACCATCATGCTCAACGCCCGTCGTTCGAAACGCGTCATACTCAACTCGCCTGCTGGGTGGCAGGCCTGTAAGCGGGCAGCGCTTAACATCCTCTGAGGCTATCATATCGGCGAGGTTAAGATTGGCCGGCATGGGAGTTCGCCCAGCGCTTCGGCCCTATCCGGCCCAGCCCGCACGAAAACGCCATTCTGGTGATTTATCGCGCTCCGGCCAGGATAAGCCTGCCGTTCCAGCGCGTTAACTATGCCGCACTGCGGTATAATTTATTTCGAATCAGTGGCGGCGGATTCGGCGCTTTGGGCGCGCAACGTGGCCGGTGTTTTTGAGCCTGGTTGGCCTTTACCATAGGCAAAAACGTGCCAGGTCCCTGCTTTGTCTACCAAAAGCCCCCCGGGAACAAAGATGGTTATCGCGCTTTAATAAGCTGCTGCAATGCGGTATAGAGGTATCGTAGTGCAGCCATTGAAGGGGCGTGGCCATGAAGTATGTAGCGTATATTGCCGGTGCGTTGATGTTGGCGGGGGCAGCGGCTCCGGCCAGTGCGACCACCACTTTCGGCCAGTTCCTCCAGCGGAACCCGAGCGCGCGTCTGTTCCGATATGTGAATCTGGATAGCGGCGCGACACGGAAGGCCGAAATCTACACGTCCGGCACGACTACCGGCACCTCGGTCGCCTCGATTCCAATCTATTACATTCTGTCGGCTGTCGGCCTTCCCGCCGATCTGACCGGTCTGCAGAACGCGCACCTGACCGTCGACTTCGTGTCGAACCTCGGCACGACTGGCCCCGGCAATTCGCGGACGCAGCTGTTCGACACCGTCACCAACGGAACCATTTCGATCATCCGCGATACCGCGGCGGCTGAAGGCACCTTCACGCGTACGAATCTGCTGACGGTGAATTTCACGAATGCGGAACTTGACGCGAGCCAGGCTGGTGGCTCGTTCACGTTCAAGAGCAACAGCAATTCGGTCATCACCTATACGTCGGACTTTCTGGATTTCAGCCACGTCCTGACCAAGGATTTCTCCTTCTCCTATTCGGGCGCCAATCCGACCTTCAGCTCGACCATCGGCAAATCGAGCCGCGGCATGCGTTTCTCGGGCACCGGCACCTTCGCGTCCGACCCGGCACCGCTCGTACCCGGCGTTCCCGAAGTGTCGACCTGGGCGATGATGCTGCTGGGCTTCGGCGCGGCGGGCAGCCTGATGCGGACAGGCCGCCGGCGCGAAGCGCTTTCAGCTTAACCGAATAGACACTGAGACACGAGGCGCCGCCGGTTGCGAAACCGGCGGCGCTTCCATTTGTCGTCACGTTCCGAGGATCGGCGCCGCCGCCGCATCGCGCCTGGGTCGAGCCGGAGGCACGAAGGCATGTGCGTCAGGTGTCCAACGCATCCTTCGCCGCGCTGGAAATGTAAGGAAGTCCGCGGCATCGCGCTGGCGCGACGCCCACATTCCGGTGGAGTCGCCGATACTACCAAGCGCTTAACGCCCGGATAGCGAAGGCTTAGTCCAAAATCGGGTGCTGATCCCGCACCATGCTCACCGCGCGGTGCACGAACGGGCGGAAGCGCGCTTTCACCATGGTTTCGGGAAAGCTCCAATTGAAACCGGCCGAAGAGCGGTCGAACTTCAACACGCGGCTGTTGCCAAGATCGACCTGATCGGCCGGCGTGCCTGTCAATTGTGCTATCGTCCCGGCGATCATCTGCCGGACATCGCCCTGCGTCGGGTGTGTGGCCATCTTTTTCCTCCCCAACCCCTGCCGAACGGAAGCTGCGCCCGCTTTGGTCCGTGGGCAAGCATCCGACACGAGTCTCGCGCCAGACCGGCTGCAATCAGCGGCGATCGGTGCCATCGTCACCCGCAACTAGTTAAGGAATTGTGCAAATCGCAAACATCGCAGGGTTTTAGCTGCGCCCATGGCACCGGATTCGCGCCCCGTCGTTGATCGTTGGATCAGAAAAAGGAGGCGTATAATGCCGCGCGGCGACAAAGGTGCTTACACCGACAAGCAAAAGCGCAAGGCCGAACATATCGAGGAAAGCTATGAGGCGCGCGGCGTGCCGAAAGAGACCGCCGAAGCGCGCGCCTGGGCGACCGTGAACCAGGAATCCGGCGGCGGCAATAAATCCGGCTCGGGGCGCGGCAAGCCCGACACGCACGTTTCGTCCTCGCGCGGTGGCCGTGCACACAAGTCCGGATCGCCCGAGCAGCGTTCGGCGGCGGCGCGAAAGGGTTGGGTTACTCGGCGCAAGCATCAGGCCGCCTGACGCGGCTCACACGGAGTGAGGATCGCAACCTATAACGTCAACGGCGTGAATGGCCGCCTGCCTGTGCTGCTGCGCTGGCTGGAACAGACGGGGCCGGACATTGTCTGCCTGCAGGAACTGAAGGCGCCGCAGGAGAAATTCCCTGAGGCTGCGATCCGGGCGCTTGGTTATGACGCGATCTGGCATGGCCAGAAGAGCTGGAACGGCGTCGCCATGTTGAGCCGCGTCGGTGAGATTCACGAAACCCGGCGCGGCCTGCCCGGCGATCCGGACGATGCGCACAGCCGCTATATCGAAGCGGCGGTGTGCGGGCTGATTGTGGCCTGCCTCTATCTACCCAACGGCAACCCTCGGCCTGGTCCGAAATTCGACTATAAATTGCGCTGGTTCGATCGGCTTATCGACCACGCGGCGCAGCTGATCGATGCCGGGCTGCCGGTGGTGCTGGCGGGCGATTTCAACGTCATGCCGACCGATCTCGACGTCTATAAGCCGGAGCGGTGGCTGGACGACGCGCTTTTCGCCCCGGAAGTGCGTGCGGCTTATTCCCGCCTGCTCGACCAAGGGTGGACCGATGCGCTGCGCACGCGCCACCCGGGCGAGGCCATCTATACTTTCTGGGATTATTTCCGGAACGCTTATGCCCGGAATGCCGGGCTGCGCATCGACCATCTCCTGCTGAGCCCGCCGCTCGCAAGCCGGTTGGTGGATGCCCAGGTTGATAGGCAGGTCCGCGGCTGGGAGAAGACCAGCGATCATGCTCCGGTGTGGATCGAGATACGGGAGCAGGATTAGAATTGTCCGCCCCGCGATCGCCGGGGCGCTCGTTACCCTCAGCCTCTCATTCGTCGTCGCGCTCTTCATCCTCATCGCCTTGCTCATGCCTGTCCTGGAGGAAGGCGAGGCAACCATCCTCGGCCGGCGTGTCGGCCCAGCGTCGGCATTCGCGGGAATCTTCCGCCTGCCGGCGTTCGGCCCAGCGATATCCGCGATCATATTCTTTCTGGGGATCGAGATAGGCATAAAGGTCTCCCTCGCGTGCCGGGGCGAAGGGTGACGCGGCGGACTGATCGTCCTGGGAGCGACCTGAGGATGCGCGGGCGCGAGAGGCCGGCTGCGCTGAGCGACCGGCGTTCTCCTCTATCACGGGCGGCGGGGGAGGTGGCGGCGGAACGTCAAAGCTCGCGTCGGTCACCGCCATGGCCGTCGTGGCCGGCTGGGACGTGGAGGCACGATGCGGGATGGCCGGGTGAGCCTCGGCGGCCTTGGGCGTCGTGGGTGGCATCATCCACGCCACGGCCAATAGGAACGCCAAGATGCCGCCGCCAAAAGCGAGGGGACGCGAAACTGTCATGCCTGCCGAACGCGCCGAGGCCCTCAGGGTGTCCCGTCATGCTTACGCGCTGCCTGGATGATTGCGTGCAGTTGTGCTGCCAGCGAGGGCGCCTGACGTTCGGGAAGGTTGGCGAAACCGACCAGCAATCCGTCCTGAAGATCGGGGCGATCGGTCAATACGCGCATCGGGATTGCCCCGAGCGCCTGGTCGCTCGTCCAGTGCATATGCTCGATAGCGCCCAGGCCGCCTTTCACCCGCAGCAGCAGGTGCAGCCCACCCGCGGCCTGTTCGATCTGCGCGCCATCGCCGAAACAGACCGCCAGCGCCGTCGCGAGCGCCTCCCGACGGCTGCGATAGGCGCTACGCATCTTCTTTATGTGGCGCGCAAAATGACCTTCGCTCAGGAATTCGGCGGTCACCGCCTGTTCAAGCGCGGAGCGCCCGCCATCGAGAAAGCGCATCAGCTGCCGAAACCGCTCCAGCTCCGATCGCGGCACCACCAGAAAGCCCAGCCGCAATGCCGGGAAGAGCGTCTTGCTGAAGGTGCCGGTGTAGAACACGCGGCCCGCGCGATCGAGGCTCTTCAGCGCGGGCAGCGGGCGCCCCTGGTAGCGGAATTCGCCGTCGAAATCGTCCTCGAGCACCCAGCCCTGCGTGCGCTCCGCCCAATCGAGCAATTGCAGCCGACGCGGCAGCGATAAAGTCACCCCCATGGGGAATTGATGCGCGGGCGCGACGACGGCGAGGCGAGCCTTTGGCGCAATTCTTATTCCCGCGGCGACATCCAGTCCTTCTTCATCGACCGGCACCGGAATCGCCTCGGCGCCGATCTGCGCAAGCGCCAGCCGGATCGGCACGTAGCCGGGATCCTCGACCCACGCTGCTTCGCCGGGGCTGAGCAGTGTCTTCACGACGAGCCCGACCGCGGACTGAAAGCCGCCGGTGATCAAAATCTCGTCCGGGGCGGCGGTCACGCCACGCGATACCGCCAGGTGCGCCGCCACCGCCTCGCGCAATTTCAGGCTACCCTGCGGATCGGGATAGGTCAGTTCGCTCCTGCCCAATGTCCGCGCATGGCGGCGCACCAGCTGCGTCCACAGCTTGCGCGGGAAAAGATCAAATGCCGGCACGCCGGCTGCGAGCGGTAGCAGACCGTGCTGGCGGATCGTCTTCCCGGCGGAGCCTGCGGAGGCGGTCGATCCGGGGGCGCGCTCGTTGGGCAGGCAGCGCAGCCCGGTCGCGACCCGGGTACCCGCGCGGCCGCGGGATTCGACATAACCTTCGCCGGCCAGAATCGCGTAAGCGAGATCGACAGTGCCCCGCGCGACGCCCAATTCCTGGGCATAGGATCGCGCCGACGGCAGCCGGTCGCCCGGTTGCAGCCGTCCCTCCACGATCGATCTGCGCACACGCTCATAAATCTGGCGATAGAGCTGCGCCGGCTGAGGATGCGTCATATCGTTCATGGACTAGTCGTTTAGTCCGAAACTGGACCAAACCCCTAGCCAAAACTCCTGCCATCGTGGGAATGTGGATGACAGGAGCCGGTGCTACCCTTGGGTACCGGAACCAAGCCTTCATTCCCGGCCTCGCCGCGCGGCTGCTGTCCCCAGCCGCCGCGCGGCGCTTTGATGGGGTGTGCGTATGACGGTGCAGTTTATCGGTCCGGCTTTCTTGCCTCCCGCGCGGTCGGCGGGTGAGCAGTGCCCGTCGCCGGATCTGCATATCCACCGCCTTGGCCCCGACATGCGGCTCGCGCGCAGGCGGGAGGCGGGAGCGTGCGCGCTTCTGATGATCGATGGTGCCCTGCTGCTCAGCAGTTATCGCGGCCGCGAGCGGCTCGAACGCGGCATGCTCGCCATCCGACCGAGTTTCGATGCGCGCGGGTTCGTCGCCGGGCCGAACGGCGCCTCATGGTTGCAATTTCCCTGGCAATTGGATCGGTCGCTCGGCGCGAGTCACATGGTGCCGGATGTGGATCGCCTGATGCTGCTCGCGGCCAACGATCTGGACGCCGCGCGCGCCGAACTGGCGGCGATCATTGCGGGCAGCGGTTCGCTGCCGATCGTGCAGCTCCATTGGGTCGACGGACTGCACCGCGCGATCCTCGACAGGCCGCAGCTGGCGCTTGTCGAATGGGCACGCGTCAACGGCATTTCGCGTGAAGCGGCGGCGCGGCGCTTTCGCCAGGCTTATGATGTGCGCCCGTCGCGCTTCCGCCTGGAGATAAGGGCGCGAAATGCCTGGGCGCGGATCACTGCTTCGGACGAGCCGCTTTCGTTAATTGCGCTGGAAACGGGGTTCGCGGACCAATCGCACATGACACGCACGGTCGGTTGGCTCACCGGCCGGCCGCCGACCGCGTGGCGCCGCCGCTGAATCGCTTAGACAAGCTTTCGGTATCGCCTCGACCTCGTAACGGGTGCGGATCGGCTCGGCGCAAATACCGCACGAATGCGGACCAACCGTTTGTCCCGCGCCGTGGAATGTGGCGCCGGGTTATGGAAAAGGCCGCAAGATCGCCACAAGGATGAACTCCCAACCGCAGGAGTGTAAATCCATGTACCGTTTGATGATCGCCGGCCTCGCCGCCGCGCTTTCTACGACTGCTTATGCCCAGACCGCCGCACCCGGCGCCGCGCCAGCCGCCGCACCGGCCACGAGCCAGCCAAGCACGGCTTCGCAGCCGGCTGCGGCCGATCCCACTGCGGCAGCTCCTGCGCCCGCTCCTTCCGGGGATGCGGCAACCGCACCCGCGCCGTCGGATCAGAGCAGCACGACCGGCGCCGGGGACGACGGCAAGTCGAAGAAGAAGCACAAACCGCACTGAGCCCTGCAGGCTCAGTCCAAATAGTTGAGATCGTGATTAGTCTTCCAGGCTGATTCAGTCTGGAACGATCAGGGTCTGCCAGGCCGCGGTTCGGAGCCCCCCGGACCGCGGCCGTTTTTTACGCATTCAGCGCGCGGGCCCAGGCTTGACGGCGGATCAGGCGGCCATGCCGCGATCGCGGTGGAAGGCGATCCCCAGCGCGAGGCTTTCGGCGATCCGCGCCGCTTTGTCTTGCAGCGCCGCTGCGGTGGCCGGCGGGAGCAGGTCCGCCGTGGTCTCGCCCCAAAGCTCCAGCCAGCGCGCGAATGCGGGCTTTGTCATGTGCGGCGCCTGGCCGACATGCGCCACCATCGGCTGGCCTTTATAGCGCCCGCTTCCCAGCATCACCGACGACCAGAATGCCTGCAGCTTGCCGAGATGATGATCCCAATCGTCGATCGCGCCGTTGAAGATCGGCCCGAGCAGCGCATCGTCCCGCACGCGACCGTAAAAGGCGCGCACGACATGGGTGAGGTCCTGTTCGGTAAGGGCGGGCATGGCTTCGGGCTGCATATGGGGTCTCGAATATGTCCGAAGCGCAAAGCGTTTCGGGGTGCCGCGACTTGGTGATCAAAAATTGCCATTGCAAGCGGTATAGCGCCCGGCACTTCGCCCGATCTGGGTCGTGGCGAAGCCGGCGAACCTTCGCTCGCCGGCTTCGACGTTCACGCCGCCTGCTTCCATCCCGGCTGCAGCTCCCGATGGGGCGGGCACGGAGCGGCCTGACCAACGGGAAGCCCTGCAAGCTCATCGGCAAAGCCGTGGTTCACGTCGCGGTGATGCGCTTCGTCGGCGCGGACCACCAGCACGACATCCCGCAACGTCGCCGTTTCGGGCAAGCCCCAATAACGCCTGGCGATCGCCGGAGCGGGCACGTTGGGCGACCGGCCCTCGTCGATTTCGGCGAGATAATGAGTGTAGCTGATCACCGCCTCTTCCTCGAAATAGCCGACCACACGGTGGGCCGTCTTCGAACTGACCAGATAGAGCGCGAAGAAGAAGAGGTAGAAGACCCATTGCACGCCGATGATGACTGCACGCTCGAACCGGGTGGGCTGGCTGATTTCGATGAAGGTCATCAGGTGCATGCGCTCATTTTCCGCTTCGTCCATGAGCGTCTTGATCCAGCCCTTGTCGTCGCACATGCGGCGCAGGCAGGCGAGATGGTTGATCGTGGCACCGACCATGCCGGGCACCGCGGCGACCGTCTCCAGCACGACGGCACGATGGCCATAACGTTGGGCAAAGAAGGTATCGGCGCACCAGCGCAGCAATTTGGTGAAGCCGAAAGCGATCCGATCAGACGGGCCCCGGGCCCGATGGTGAACGCTGAGGTCGACGAAAGGCGCGGTCATTTTCTCTTCTCCGAATGCAATCTCGATTGCCGTCGGGGCGCATCTAAGTCGCGGGCTTTGCAGCGGATATTCGGATAATCCCGTAGATTGAGTGCGGGACTGGGCAAGGCTCAGGTCGATCAGCTTCTCATCCGAGCGGGATGACGTGGGGCGTCGGCATGACAAGGGGTCACGAGAAGCGATCTGATGGCCCCATCCCCATCGCAAAAGCGATTCAGGCTTGACAAATTCGTTCTTGTTATGTACTGCGATATTTGAGCAGTAGGACTGCGCCAGAAAGCCCGCCACCCGGCGGGTTTTTGTTTGCGCCGATGCAATCTCTCCGTGCAGGATGGTGCCAGGACCACGGTTGCCAGAAACCGACGCGGAGACGATGGATGCGCCTGATACTGGCAATGCTGATCGCGCTGATGGTGGGTGGGTGCAGCGAGCAGGATGAGCTCTCAAAGCTTTCCTCACCGGAAGACCGGCAGTTGTGCGAACGGTTGATAGCCGACCTGCAGAACGGGCGCGGCGCGGATTTTTCCCGCTGGATAGCGCCCGAATTGCGGCCGGTGCTGGCCCCGCAATGGCCGGCAATGCACGCATTGATGCCACCAGGCCCGGCGCGGCTGGTGGATGCAGAATTCAATTATACGAAGCCAAGTGGCGGCCCAGGCGTGCGGAACGCGTCTTTGGCCTATGAGGTGGATCAGGGCGCGCGTCATGTGCTGGTGCGGATCATGGTGCAACGGACCAGCCAGACGGCGGTGACGTCCTTTTACGTGAGTGCGATCGCCGACACGGTCGAAAATCTGACGGGTTTCGGGCTGACGGGGAAATCGGCAGCGCACTATGCGATGCTGCTCTTCACGATCGCCGCCTTCACGCTGATCATCGTGACGCTGGTGCTGATCGTGCGGACACCGGGTGTGCGGCGGAAATGGCTGTGGTTCCTGGGCAGCCTTTTGGGGATCGGCCAGATCGCGATCGATTGGCGCACCGGCGAAATGGGCTTCAACCCCCTTAGCGTGCAAGTGTTGGGCGCGTTCGTGCTGAAACCCGGTGCGATTGCCGATTGGCAGATCGGCTTCGGCGTGCCCGTGGTGGCGATCATCTTCCTGATCCGGCGGCGCCGTTTGCGAAACACGCAGGAACCGGACCCCGCCTCCGTTTTCTCGTGAGGCAATCACCCGCGCGTCATTCGAATTCGCTTGACAAATTCGTTCTTGTTATGTACTGCAATATTTGAGCAGTAGGACTGCGCCAGAAAGCCCGCCACCCGGCGGGCTTTTTGCGTTTCCGGCCTCCCCCATCAGGAGAGACAGATGGCGACAAAATATAGCGGGGCGCAGGCTCGGCAGCGTCTCAACAACGTGCTGGCAAACCACCTGATCCAGGATTTTGCCGCCAATGGCGCCGAAGTCGTAGCCAGGCTGCGGAAGGACAAGCCGGTCGAATATCTGAAGATGGTCACCGCCCTTCTTCAGCAGCAGGCAGCATCCGAGGCCGCGCAGGCCCCCGAATATAACGTCATCGAGCGCCGCATTGTATACCCCCCTGCACATCCCGACAGCTAGGGTGTTCGACCCCCTGCTCGCGCCCGCGCGTGACAAAGGCGCCTGGGGTGGGCGCGGATCGGGCAAGTCACACTTTTTCGCCGGGTTGATGATCGAGGATGCGATGGCGCATCCCGGCGAGAATAAGGGCGAAGGGTTGCGCGCGGTGTGCATCCGCGAGGTGCAGAAGGACCTGGACCAATCGGTCAAAGCCTTGATCGAGGCGAAGCTGGCGCAGTGCAAATTGGGCGAGGCGCAGGGATTCAAGGTGTATCGCGACCTGATCCGGCTGCCGGGGGACGGGATCATCACCTTCCAGGGCATGCAGGACGCGACCGCGGAGAGCATCAAATCGCTGGAGGGGTTCACGCGCGCCTGGTGGGAGGAAGCGCAAGGCGCGACCCAGCACAGCATCAACCTGTTGCGGCCAACGATGCGCGCGAGCGGCGCGCAGATGTGGTGGAGCTGGAATCCCAGACGCAAGGCCGACCCGGTCGACGTGATGCTGCGCGGGGCGGAGTTGCCGACCGGCGCGGCGGTGGTGCGGGCGAACTGGCGCGACAACCCATGGTTCACGGCCGAGCTCGAGCAGGAGCGGCTGGATTGCCTGCGGATCCAGCCCGACCAGTATGACCATATCTGGGAGGGCGATTATATCGGCGCGGCGGCGGGCGCTTACTTTGCGCGCGAGCTGGCGACGGCGCGGGCCGAAGGGCGGATCGGGCATGTGGCGTTCGATCCTTTGCTGACGGTGCGGTTGTTCTGCGACATTGGCGGCACGGGCGCGCGGGCGGATGCCTTTGCGTGTTGGCCGGCGCAGTTCGTGGGGCGCGAGATCCGCGTGCGCGATTATTATGAGGCGGTGGGGCAGCCGCTGGCGGCGCACCTCAACTGGCTGCGCGCCAAGGGCTATGGCCCGGATCGCGCGCAATTCTGGCTGCCGCATGACGGCGCCAGCAACGACAAGGTGTTCGACGTTTCATACGAAAGCGCGCTGCGTGCGGCGGGCTATGCGGTGACGGTGGTGCCCAACCAGGGCAAGGGCGCGGCGGCGGCGCGGATCGAGGCGGGGCGGCGGCTGATGCCGAGCATCTGGTTCGACGCGGACAGTACCGGCGGCGGGCGCGATGCGCTGGGGTGGTATCATGAGCAGCGCGACGCGGTGCGAGGGATCGGCCTGGGGCCGGCGCATGACTGGGCGAGCCATGGCGCGGATGCGTTCGGGCTGATGTGCGTGGCGTATGAGGAGCCGACGGCTAAGCGGCGGATTAGGTATTCGAACAGGGGGATTGTTTGAGGTGGTGATCGGAGGTTGAATGGCGGCCCCATTTCAAGCCGCTAGGTGTTCAGCAATTGATGCCTGGAGGCTTTCCATATTGGCAGGCGATGTGGCGCGATCGGGTATGACGAGTGCGCAGCGGGCCGTGACCATGATGAACAGGCGCGGTCCGATCTTTCGGACTTTGCCGATAGTCGACCATTTATAGACGACGCTCGCGTTCGGCATATCGAAAGCCAGCCCATCGGAGTGCTGCTGCAGATAGATTTCCCGGCTATTTTTGCGGGATCGCAGTGCCGGCACGCCGAACAGCACGAACAAAAGAAATACACCCATGCCGACCTCGACTGCGTCATGGCCGGCAATGCCAACGGCAAGGGCGCCCAGCGCGAGGAGCAGCATGAGTGTCATCAATAGGCGCACGCCGATCGACCCAATCCTGAAGGAAATTATGATCGCCGCGACCAGCAGATCCCAGCGCGTGATTTCGTAGGGACCGATCTTTTGAAAACCCACGCTTTTTCTCCCCACGCCATGCCCTCAAGTGGCAGGCATGGGACCATGTCGGCAGGGGAGGTTCAAGCGCAGATTGGTCCGGTAGCTCGCGGACTAGTCACCGTTTTCCCACACAGACACCCATGTTAGGCGGTGCTTCGACTTCGCTCAGCACGAACGGGTGGGTGTGGGTATCTTCTCAGATGCCGGATGCCTGGCCGCTATATGGATCCCGGCATGCGCCGGGATAACGGTTTCCGGGAGTTTGGCAAACAGACTGTTCCTGTTATGATCCGCGTTCCCCCGGGTGGGCATTGCCCGCCCGGCACCTATCCACGCCAAAAGGTAAATCGGTGATCGACGCCCTTCCGCCACCGGAGATCCTGGCTCACTTGATGGGGCCGCAATCAACGTGCGTGATCGGCTTTACCTATACCGACGCGGAATCGGGCAATGTGACCAGCGCCCGGTGTGGAGGGCGCCCCTATGTCATCGCACGCGATGATCATGGGGACAGCGTTCGCCGGCTGAGCAAATGTTCGATCATGCTGATGATCGAGGGAGTTCGGTTTCCGCGTCTCCTGAATGTCAGCAACTGCGGCGGCGCCTTGAAGGTACGGCGCACCGGTGAGATCTGGACGCAGGAGTTGCTGGCATCGGCACGAATTGCCCCATCACGGCTGGACCGGGTGATCTACTATCCGATCCGGCATCGGCCAGCCTGCTACAGGATTTTGATCATGTTCACGCTGCCTGGGACGGCGAATTATGAGCCGCTTGGCGAACGATCGGCGACACGTTGCGATCGCACAGCCGGTCGCGCGTCTTGGCCGGGCGGTCACCCATATTAAAGCGGTGCTTCGACTTCGCTCAGCACGAACGGTGGTGGGTCAGCCCGATTATCCGGGATTCGGTGCCTGGCCGCTATATGGATCCCGGCATTCGGGTCCCCGCAAAATATTACTTGCGGGGTGCCCCTTCGCCGGGATGACGACAACGAGGCGATGAGGTCGCGCACATAGAAAAGGCCGCCGGCCCATCGGACCGGCGGCCTTGATCTTACGCTAGGCCGCGGATCAGGCGAAGCTGACGGTGGTCTTGCGGCGGCGCATCGCGGCGCCGACCAGGCCGAAGCCGCCCAGCATCATCGCCCACGAGGCTGGTTCGGGCGCACCGGTATAATCGATGTGCCACTGGAAGTTCGAATCGGCGCTGCCGTTCGCCACGAACCCGGCGCTGTTACCGATATTGCCGAAGTTCGCGATCGACATGGTATAGGTGTGGCCGGAGATAAGCGCGACGGAGAAGGTGCCACTGCCGGTCGGATCGTTGAGATCCCCGCCAAGAGAACCGGACGTCCAATCGTTGGAAGTGTAGAGCGGTTGCAGGCCGAATGTGTTGCCAGCGCCGAGAATATTGTAGGTCCCACTGAAGGTGCCGTTACCGCTTGCGATGAAGCTATATTCCCAGTTCGCTGGATAGGACTGATTGGTAAAGGCAGAGGTGCTCCCGGCATAGCCGTTCGCGTTGACGTTCCAGCCCCAGACGAGGCCAACGGAACCGGAATCAGCCGACGCCCAGTTGGCCGTTATGGCCGAGAAGGCGGTGCTGGTCGCTCCAGAATCGCTGGCGCTGGAATTCGCCTGGGCGTTGAGCTGCACCGAGGTCGGCGCAACGGCGCTCGCAGCGTCAGTATGCGCGTCAACGACGGCGCCGAGCGTCGAGTTCGCATCAACCTTGACCGCGCCGGAAATGGATGTCGTCGCGAGCGCGGGCGTCGCAGCGATTAAAGCGACGCCAACAAATACCAAACGTATGGTCATTTCAATATTCCCCCAGAAGATTCCGGGGCGCGATAACATTTGGTTAACGATGTTACAAGCGACCCTTCCTGCTCTTTCTAAGTAATTAAGCGCGCCACATTGCGATTTTCTGGCTAATTATGTTGGTAATTCCAGAGGACGTCGAGCCAGATATGTTAGGAGTTTTCAATGTTGATGTTGTCAGACCGGGAATATCTAAGCTTGTTTCCCATATAGTTGTAACCAACCGACTTCCGCTGGCACAGCGCCGGGATGCCTTTTGGGAGTGCGGTCGGGCTCTCCTCCCGAGGCCCGGGCTTTCGGGTTCCCAGCACAGATTGGCCCACCGCTCGCCGAAATCCCGCGTCTTTCAACGCCGACGGGTGCTTCGACTTCGCTCAGCACGAACGGTGAGGGGTTGAAATCGCGCGCCGCCTCCTGGGGTGGCGGACTGCGTGGGGGTTGCACATGCCGATCTGGGAGCAATGGCGGCGACGATGGATCGATAACAATGAGGCCGCCGGGCACCCCCATGCCCGGCGGCCCCCGAACGGCGGCGGATCAGGCGAAGCTGAGCATCGTCCTGCAGCTGCTGCGCAGCACGCCGCCGATCAGGCCGAAGCCGCCGAGCATCATCGCCCAGATGGCGGGCTCTGGCACGGCCCCGTTGGAGAGCGACGCGGCGAGCATGCCGGCGCGAAACGCCAGACCGGATTTCTGCATGTGAAAACTCCCCCAAGTACCGGGCCCACCCCAATTGGGCCGACTTGTTGGTCTTGGCCCAGCATGAGGCCATGTGAAACTTACAATCGCTGTTAGGAAAAACGCGGGCTCTTCGTCGATCGAGAGACGTGGCAGGAATGAAAAAAGCCGCCGGCCCGATGGGGGCCGACGGCTCTGCTTTCAGTGTTCAAGGATCAGGCGAAGCTGACGGCGACCTTGCGGCGGCTGCGCAGGGCGCCGCCGACCAGGCCGAAGCCGCCGAGCATCAGCGCCCAGCTGGCGGGCTCCGGCACGGCGCCGGAAACCGCCGCGCCGCTGACGATGAAACGCACGGTAGTACAATTGTCGCATTCATAATTGTAATAGCCGCTCATGGTGTTCACGCCGGACGTCAGCGGCGATGCGAACTGGAACACGAGATATTGGTAGTAGAAATTTCCGTTATATTTGGCGAATAAATATTGATTCTGACCGAACACATCTCGAAGGCCGGCGTCGCCAGTGAGGTAATGAGCCCCCGGCAACACCCCTGCCTGCGTGGAGATGTCGAACGACAGCAAATTGCCGCTGGTATCATCGATCGAGAAGCCGCCGGTTGCGGTGGTGCCGTCGTCGAACACAACGTTGCTCAAGCTATAATCGACCTGGGCGGCGTTGACGCCAGCGGTCGTGAAAGCGGCGAGCGCGAGCGCGGCACAGCCTGAAATCAACTTCATCATCTGACATCCCCCAATTACGGCGGCGCGAAGCGTGCCAAGCCGAAGAGTAAACTATCAGTTAATCTATCCCGAGTCCTGAATAATCTTGCGATGCACTGCGGCGGGAAGACGCGCCCAAGCACAGAAAAGGCCGCCGGCCCATTGGACCGGCGGCCTTGATCTTACGTTCCGTCGCGGATCAGGCGAAGCTGACGGTGGCCTTGCGGCGGCTGCGCAGGGCGCCGCCGACCATGCCGAAGCCGCCGAGCATCAACGCCCAGGATGTCGGCTCCGGAACGCTCGCGGGTTCGACGTGCGTATTCGTGAACACGAAGCTTTCGTCGTTGTAATTATAGTCGGAGCCCGGAAACGCGAGATCCTCGAAAGCCACGTAGATGCCTGCCGGCACGCCGGTAAGCGCCGGATCGCCGCCAGCATAAACGGTGGAATAAACGTGGTTGTGATTGGTCTCGCCCGGATAATCATAGGCGACGTTCAGCGCGGGATTCGAATAGGCATAGCCATCCGTCGACAGATTGTGGAGCACGAAGGTTAGCACGTCGCCGGAATCGACATGACCGAAGTTGAAGCTGTCGCCGACAGCGGAAGCGTGATTGTCGAGCCCGAACCCCGCGGGCGAGAAGACGCCGTTGATGAGCACGCCGACCTGGTTTTCGTACCCCGCCGCCCCGCCATCGACGAAATAACCGACAAGATCACCCGAGCCGGCCGCAGTGAAAGTATAGGTGTGCGTGTTGTAGGTGCCACTGTCCGGATAAGGGATGGCCGCAGCGTTGGCCGCCGCCGCCAGGAAACACGACAAGGCGGTCGCGCCGATAAGAAGTTTGCGCATGAATATTTCCCCAAGTTCACGACACGAACGCCGGGCCGTTAATGCCTCCTTAACAAAATGTTGGGGATTCGCGGACTGAATTTTGCGCCGATTTGGCGGACAGATTCTCCGCTTTTCCTTCGCCGCTAAAGGCAGGATCGCCGGCGCCGCAACGCCCGGCATCGGCGCAAGAAGGACAGCGCGCGGCCCGGCATCTGAATGTTTTCGAGGCACAGCGCCGCGTGAATCCCGGCCGTCGGGTGCCCAGCGAAACCTTGCTTCGCGGATGGCTCTGCGCCGGGCCGACAACCATTGGGCCACCCATTCAATTGCAGGAGAGACGCTGATGGCGACTTTGGACGCGCCGCTTTCGCATGCCGAACTGGCGGCGATGCTGGCCGAGGATGAAAGGATGGCTTTGTCCTTCCGCGACAGCACGCTCGCCGACGAGCAGGCGGTGGCGATCGATTATTATGAGGCGCGGCCGTTCGGCGACGAGGAGGAAGGCTTAAGCCAGGTGGTCACGCCCGAAGTGGCCGAGGTGGTCGATTATATGACGATCAGCGTGTCGCGCACGATCGTGTCGGGCGACCGGGTGGTCGAGTTCGAATGCGCCGAGGCGGATGCGCAAACCGCGGCCGAGGAGGCGACCGCGGCGGTGACCTATTGCTTCATGAAGCAACAGGACGGCTATCGCGTGATCCACGACTGGATCCAATCGGGGCTGATCGAGAAGATCGGGATCGCCAAGACCTGCGCCGAGACGCGCGAGGTGGTGCGCAAGCATCAGGGGCTGTTCGGCGAGGAGGAAGTGGGGCTGCTGCACGCGGCCGGGGTCGAGATCGCGTCCGCCACGGACACGGGCGACGGGCGGCTGCAGGTGGAGATGATCGAGCGGAGCAAGGAGGTGCGCTTCGTCGACTATCCGGTGCCGAGCGAGGAATTCCTGTTCGCGAGCCGCACACGGCATGAGGATGAGGCGGAGTATCTGTGCCATCGGTCCGCCAAGAGCGTGTCCGACCTGATCGAAATGGGGTTCGATCGTGCGCTGGTGGAGCAATTGCCGGCGGATGCGATGACGATCAGCCTCGATAGCCGATCGACCAGCCGCTGGCTGGACGAGACGCAGGTTTCGCCCGGCACCAAGCGGGTGTGGCTGCGCGAGGAATATAAGCGCGTCGACCTGGACGGGGATGGCGTGGCCGAGCTGGTGCAGGTGTTCCGCGTCGACGACGTGATACACCTGCACCAGCT
>Ga0207705_10000368_pt1 | contig 40858 bp, 32 predicted proteins | sample KBSC13metaG_FD_184314 | JGI IMG/M metagenome (GOLD analysis project Ga0207705, IMG submission 184314) | Corn rhizosphere microbial communities from Kellogg Biological Station, Michigan, USA - KBS C1-3 metaG (SPAdes) (version 2) | ecosystem: Host-associated > Plants > Roots > Rhizosphere > Soil ... | reverse complement strand
ACATCACCACGTCATGGCCTTCCTGCAGTGCCTTCACCGCGCCCGAGGGCGCATTCCACGACATCACCACCGCCGACGTCGGAACCTTGCCGTGCAGGATTTCGTCCCAGCCCACCGCAATGCGCCCATGCTTCTGGAGATAGTTCGCCACCTGCGTGGTGAACCAGCCCTGCAGCTGTTCCATGTTGGCGAGGCCCAGCTTCTTCATGTGCGCGCGCACTTCGGGCGACGCTTCCCATTGATCCTTGGCCGCCTCGTCGCCACCGATGTGGATGTACTTCGACGGGAACAGCGCCATCACGTGATCCATCACGTCCTCGACAAACTTCACGCTGCGCGCGTCGGGCTTCAGCAGCCACGTGTTGATGCCCCAGTCGGTGGATACCTCCGGCCGCTTGCCGGTGACGCCGAGCCACGGGTACGCCGCGATCGCGGCCTGTGAGTGGCCGGGAATGTCGATTTCCGGCACCACTTCGATGAAGTGCTCCGCCGCGTAGTGCACGATGTCGCGCACTTCCGCGTCGGTGTAGAAGCCGCAGTACGGCTTGTCTGGTCCGCCTGTCAGCGCCGCGTCGGGACCGACCGCCTGCCGACACGCACCAATTTTCGCGAGTTCGGGATACTTCGGAATCTCGAGTCGCCAGCCCTGGTCGTCACTGAGATGCCAGTGCAGCACGTTCAACTTGTGGAGCGACATCCAGCCGATCAGCTTCTTGACGTCGGCCACGCTCTGGAAGTGCCGCACCGAATCCAGCATCAGCCCGCGCCATGCGAAGCGCGGGTGATCGGCAATGTTGCCATCCGCGATGCGCGCCGGCGTGTTGCGCGTCGCGTCGGGCGTCAGCAACTGCCAAACCGTCACGCCGCCGTAAAACAGTCCTCGTGCCGTGCGTGCCGTCACCTCGATTTTTCCATCGCCGATGGCGATGCGATAGCCTGCGTCATTCGCGACACCCGCATGTGGATCGAGCCGGAACACGATTGCGGCGGGTGATTGCTTGTCTGCTTGCGTTTGCACGCGCAGGTGCAGACCACGCGTTGTACGGACGAGCACAGCAAAACGATGCACGATCGCGAGCGCCGGCCTATCGCCTCCAGCTTGCACCAGCACGGGATCGCCGTCGGATACGGTGACCGCGCCTTGCGCGGCCGGATGCATTTCGGCGGGCCGTGGGAGCAGCGACCAGGCGGACGCGCGCTCGGCGGCGTTTGCGACACCCATGAAGGCCGACAGCATCGCGGCAAGGATCAGCAGGCGATTCATGCGCATGAATGGTTCTCCCGAGGATTCGGACGGAAGCGGTCAGTGATGCGGCAAACTGACGGCATACATGTACCACGCGCCGTGCGGCAACCACTGCTCGCCCCAGCGCCAGTCGTCATCCTTGCCGGTTTGCGCGTAGCCGAGATCGAAGGCGATGCCGTCATCCTCCGCATCCAACCCGGAAGTGATGCCGTTGATGATCGCGCCGGGCGCGTTGGTGTATTCCCAGGAATCGAAGAACATGTACTGGATGTTGCGTTGGCCGCTGCCGATCAACATGCTGGTGTCGTACGGATTGCGACCCAGGATCCAATGCAACTGGTTCCATGCATAATCCTGCAGCTTCGACTGGAACGCCGGATCGTTCGCAAACATCGGCGCGGCGACACGCGCCGCCGCCGCCAGCGAAGCAAGCCGCGCATCCTCGCCCTGCCACCAGGTGCCGGCCGCACCGTGCGGGAAGAAGAACTTCGCCGTGATGGTGCCGTTCGCAAGTCGCACCAGTTCGCGCGCGTAGCCGAACGGATTGTTGGCGTCGGACGTGATGCGCAACTGGAATGCCATCGAGCGCCGGATCGCGTCGCGCGCCTTCGCCTTGCGCGCGGACGTTGCGATCGATGCGTATTCCGCCAGCGCCACCACCGGCATGCCGTCGTCGGTGGCATTGAAGAATGGATCGTTGTCGTTGCCCGCGCGCCAGTAGTCGCGATAAACGCCGTGCGTGGTGAGCCGTCCCATCAGGCGATCGGCCCATTCATCCGCTGCCCTGCGCCAAGTTTCGTCATGGCTCGCGCGATACAGCTCCGTGGCCGCAAGCAGCGCGCAGTAGTCATCGATGATGTCCCCCGTGCCATCGTTCAGCAGCTCGCGATTGTGTTGATCGAGAAAACGGAACGCGTCCTCGGCAGTTTCGAGATAGCGATGGCTGGTGAACTGGCCGTGTTCCGGCAACGTGCTGGCTGTCGCCAACGCCGCAATCGCCATGCCGCCGCCGCTACGGAAGCTGGCTTGGTAATCGCGCGGCCATTCGGCCTTGCCCTGCTCCGCTGAGCCTGCGCTGCCGGGGGTGGTCTTGATGACTTGGCGATAATTGGTGGGTTTGGTCAGCCGATCGTTCGCGAGCTTCAGCTTGCCGGGCGCGCCGATGCTTTCGTAAAACGAACCGCCCGGCACGTGCGCGCGCACCAGGAAATCCGCGCCATAGGCCGCCTCGTCGACGAGCCGCCGTTCGTATTGGGCGAAGTCCTGGTCGTGCGCGGCTGCGAGATTGCGCAAGGCGGCGATGAGCGTCCAAGCCACCAGTGAAACTTCCTGATGACTCCCCTCGGCAAGATGCACGCCGTAGTCGCCGGTCGCCGCCAGCCACCCGCCGCGAAGATCGACGTAAGCGGGGCCGGCGGGATTCGGATTCTTCAGGTGCGCGTCGGCGCGATCGAATTCACCCGTGACGCGTTGCCCCTTGAAGTAGTAGATGACGTTGGAAAGGGTGTAGCGTTCCAGCACGTCATCCGCAATCCGGAACGGGACCGAGAAGGCATTGGCGCTACCGCTGACATCCACCCGATAAGTGCCGGGCGCCTTCAATGCGGAAAAATCGACGTTCCAGTAGTGCCAATCGTTCCAGTGATCGACTTGGCCCGCTGGTTGCGGCTTGCCTTGCAGCACCGTCTTGCCGGTCTGCACGTCGACCACTTTGAATTGCGTGAAGTCATCACCGCCCGAGCCCTGCACGATCGCGTGCTTGGGTGCAGCGGTGTCATAGCCCACCTGGTCGGCGAGCACCAACGGCCGTTGCGGTGTCGTGACGCGCACCTTCCGGACAGGCGGCTGTGCGGACGCGCCCAATGCGCACAACAGGCAGGACCATGCGAACGTCGTGATCAACCAGCGATGGATGTGCACGTAACCACCTCTCAGGCATTGCGGACGCGGATCCGACGAGATCGACACTGGTGTACTGCTCAAAAAAAATGCGGGCCGGGATGCCAACCGGCCCGCAACGCTGGAGACTCGACTCTCCTGTTACTCGAACCGCATTCGTCGGGCTGTCAGAGCTTGTAGTTCACCGTGAAGTAATACTGCCGACCGTTCACGTAGAACGCTTCCGGCGCGGTAGTGAAGCCCAGGCCGGCCTGCGATCCATTGATGAAGTAGCGCAGCTTCGGGTTGTTGAGGTTCATCGCGTCGAACGTGAAGCTCAGGTGCTCGTTCAACTTGTAGCCCGCAGACAACGACAGGTAACCCTGCCCGGACTGCCAGTACGGCAACAGCGCCATCTGGCCCGTGCTGGACATCACGCCGTCGTAGAACTTGGAACGGTAGGTGTAGTTGACGCGGGCATTCCAGTGGGCGTCTTCGTAAAACACCGAAGCGTTGATGGTGTTCTTGGACGTGCCGAACAGCGGGCGGTCTCCGGCAGCGGCGTTGTTGGCCAGCGTACCGTCCGCGTTGTACATGTAGGTTCCGCCCGAGGAGTGACCCGTGGCATAGGTGTAGTTGAACGACACGCCGAAGTTGTTGCCGATCGGCTGGATGTAGTTCAGCGTCACCCCCTTGAGGGTGCCATTGACGTTCACCGGAATGCTGACCAGGTACTGGCTGTAAATCAGCGAGTGCGATGGATTGTTGCCGGCGCCGTTGTTGGTCAGGTAGTTGTTGAGGTAGGTACGGGTGACCGTGCCGTAGTCGTAATAGTTGTTGAGGTCCATCTGGTACACGCTGCCCGACAGCAGGCCACGCTCGGCGAAATACCATTCCAGCGACGCGCTGAAGTTGGTGGAGAGGATCGGCTTCAGCCGTGGATTGGATCCGCTGCCGCCGCCAAGGTCGCCGGCAACCTGCGGATCGCTGAGGTTCAGGAATCCTGCCAGCTGGGTGTAATCCTGGCGCGTCAATGTCTGCGATGCGGACCACCGCGTTAGCAGGCTGCCGTCGGAGTTCAAGTCGAACTTCAAATTGAAGCTCGGCAGCACCTTGTTGTAATTGTGCTTGTAATAATTCCAGTACCAGCCGGCCGGGTAGAACGCGGAAGCCGGCGAGCCGAGCGCATAGCTCGCTTCCTGGATGCCGGGACTGGTGTAGCCGATGTTCTCGTCGGTCGAGACGTAACGCAGGCCCGCGTTCGCGGTCCAGTGTTCACCGGTGAAGTTGGCCTGGATGTAGGCCGCGCCATTCTTCTCCGTCATGCTGTAGATGCCGTTCGGGTAGAAGCGCGAGGTGCCGGGATCGTTCGTTACTACCCGATTGGCGTACAACGCATCCAGTTGCGAGAGCTGGTCGGGCGTCCAGAACCAGATGTTGGCGGGCATCTGGCCCACGCCGAGATTGCTGCCGAAATCGCTCGGATAATTGCCGCCGGCCGGCGGATAGATTGAGGGGTCGTGCACGCCGAATTCCACGGCGGAAGCGAAGTTCGGACCCTGCGCGATATCCGTCGGACTGTCGTGGTCATGCTTGGCGTAGCGCACGCCGAATTCGAGCGAGGACAGCGCACCGGCGTTGTCGAAATCGTAAGTGCCGTCGGCCTGGAACCAGCGTTCCTTGTCCACCACATGGATGTTCTGTTCACCGAAAATCCAGTCGAGGCCGGCTGTTGCCGGATCGAACGCGTTGTTGGTACCACTCATGCTCCAGTTGAGCGGCGTGCCGAGCCCATTCATCGCATAGCTGGCGGTCGAACCAAAGCCGGTGTCCATCTCCATCACGTCCTGGGTCGGCGTGTTGCCAGTGCCGCGCGTGGTTCCGACCTGGAACTTGAAGCCGAGGTTGTTGGTGGCCTGCCAGTCGGCATCCAGCGTCACGAACTGGCTTGATTCACTCTCGCCGGGACGCGAGATCATGTCGTAGATGCCTTGCGAAATCGTCGGGTCACCCGGCAGGTTCGCGCTGGTGAGGATGTTCCCCTGGATGGTCCCGGTCACAGCCTGCTTGGGAAGCTGGTCGCGGGTGCGCAGCATGTAATTGCGGTTGTAATCGGTCGCATCGAGGTGCGAATAGAACGCGTCGAGGTTCAAGGTGAAGTTGTCGGCCACGCGCCACTGCAGGTCGATCGATCCACCCTTGCGTTTGCGGGTCTGCGTGAACAGCGCCGCGCCCGGAAGGTTCGGATAGAACACGCCGGTACTGGCGCTGCCCGGAGTCGCCGGGCCAAGGCCGAGGGACCCCGCAGCGACCGAGCCGGACGGAATGTACGAATAGCCAAGGATCTCCTGGCCTTCACGCTGCAGCGCGCGCCTTTCGTAGAACGCCTGCACCATTACGCCGAACGTATTGGAATCATTCTTCCAGTTGATCAGGCCGCTGAACTGCGGCTCGGTCTTGCTCGGAAGATCGGCATAAACCCCGCCCAAGCTGGCCTCCAGCGAGAACGGCTTGCTGAAATCCAGCGGCTTGCGGGTGATGATGTCGATGGTGCCGGCGGCGCCGCCTTCGAGCAGCTTGGCTTCCGGGGTCATGTGCACCACGACCTGGTTGACGACTTCCGAAGGCAGCATCGCGAAACTGACGCTGCGGGTGCCGCCGCCGCCAAGGACGAACCAGTCGCCCGATCCGATGGAATGACCATTGACCGTGGTCAGGGTCAGCGAGGGCGCGCTACCACGGATGCTGGCGCGATCGGCCTCGTCGAAGCCGCCTTCCGCGCCGGCTGCGTCGGCGATGTTCACGCCCGGCAACTGGGCGATCGTGTCGGCCACGTTCTTGGCCGGCAACTTGCCGATGTCGATGGCGGATACCACCTCGACCTGCGAATTCGATGCCTTCTTGGTTTCCAGTGACAGCGCCTGGGCGGCGCGCACGCCGACCACCTGGATGGTTCCGAGCTGTTGTGGCGTTTCCTTCGTCCCCGACTGCGACGCCTGACTCTGTTGCTGGTCGGATGTGGTTTGATCCTGAGGCGAGGCGTTCTGCGCCTGCGCCGCGGCCGCGAACATCAGCGCCGTAGCGATGCTCGCCGATAGCATGCTCTTGCGAAGTTTCATGACGTACCCTCTCTCGCTCACGAAGTGATGGGTGCCGCGGCACCCGCCGTTGTCTTACACCTTTTTATGCCGCCGTCCCGTCGCCCAATACCTTGCGACGCGCAGCGCCGTGCAACCGCCCGTCGAGATACCAGTGCGCCGCGCCCAGCACCCCGTGCCGGCCGTGTTCGATCAAACGCACGGGCACGCGCAACAGGAATTCCCGCATGCCTCCCTTGCTGAGAAACCGGTCCACGAAACGGCTGCGTTGCAGCAGCTCTCTTATTTCCGGCAGCACCCCGCCGGCCAGGTACACACCGCCCTTGGCCATGTAGGCCATGGCGAGATTGCCCACGAAGCCGCCAAACAACGCGCAAAAGATGTCCACCGTTTCAACGGCGTCGGCATCGCTGCCGTCACACGCGGCCGCGGTGATGGCTTCGGGTTGCACGAGTTCCGGCGACTGCCCGCGCAAGGCGCGCAAGGTGGCATATAACGTCAGCAGACCGGGGCCGGAAAGGATGCGTTCGTACGGCACGTGCCCATCGGCGGCCGCCAAATGCGCCAGCATTTCGCGTTCGCGCGCAGTGACCGGGGCAAGATCGATCTGGCCGGCTTCGGTGGTGAGTACCCGCATGGGCGAGAGTCGCACCGCTGCACCGAGTCCGGTGCCGGGGCCGACTACCAGCGCCGGGCCTTCATCGTGGGTTTCCGGGCCGCACAGCAGAAGGCTGTCGGTATCACGCACGTCGTCCAGCGCGTAACCGAGCGCTTCGAAATCATTGAGCAAGGCCACGTCATCGAAGGCCAGCGCATCGCGCAACGCCGACAGGCTGACCGGCCATGCCAGGTTGTCATTGACGATGCTGTCGCCGACCGCCTGTCCTGCGCACGCAATCACGCAGCGCCGCACCGGCAGCGCCGCATCGTGTTCGACGAACGTGCGCACCAGTTCCGGCAGGCCCTGATAGTCTGCGCACGCAAACTTGCGATAGGCCAGAATCTCGATCTCGCGCCCACCGCCCGACGACGCACGCAAAAGCGCCACCCGCGCGTGCGTTCCACCCACGTCCGCTGCCACGAACGGTTCGGTATGAAGGCTGGCGTGCTGGCTTGGTTGGCGGGCGGGCACGTTCATCCTGGTCTCTGACGCGGGAACGGGCGCCAGTTTGGTCAAGAATGACAACGTTGTCAATCCGCGTCGCAACATTCGATGTCTCGCGTAGGAGCCACATGAATTCGGCTACGCAACAAGGAATTTCGGGTCTTTGGCAGCCATTGAAGGCTCCCATTGCACTGCTTTGCAGCAATCCAGACGCTGGCGCGAGGTCTGTTTTTCCCCGAACAGGTCATGCGATACTCGCGACAAGACATCCCTGATGACAACGTTGGTCAATTCCACCAGCCCGTCGACCCGGGTACAGGAGCGAACCATGGCCCCGCATGCCACCTCGCAACAGCAGTCGCACTACCTGATGTCGATGACGATCATCGGCGTGCTGTTCTTCATCTTCGGCTTCGTCACCTGGTTGAACGGTTCACTGATCCTGTTCGTGAAGGTGGGTTTCAACCTCGACAACGTCAGCGCGTTCTGGATTCCGTTCGTGTTCTACGTGTCGTATTTCGTGCTGGCACTGCCGTCGGCCGCGGTGCTGAAGCGCACCGGCATGAAGAAGGGCATGGCGCTGGGACTGTTCGTGATGGCCGTCGGTTCGGTGGTCTTCGCGCAATGCATGGCCATGTATTCGTACTCGGGCGCACTGGTGGGCCTGTTCGTCATCGGCGCCGGACTGGCGCTGCTGCAGACGGCCTCCAACCCCTACGTCAGCATTCTTGGCCCCATCGAGAGCGGCGCCAAGCGCGTGGCGATCATGGGCATCTGCAACAAGGTGGCCGGCGCACTGGCGCCGATCGTGTTCGGCGCGCTGCTGCTGGGCGGCGTCGATGCGTACGTGGACAAGATCAATGCGGCCGGGTCGGCAGCCGCGAAGGCGCTGCTGCAGCACGAGTTCGTGCATCGCGCGTTCATGCCCTACGTGGTGATCGCCGTGGTGCTGGCGGTCCTCGCGATCTGCGTGGTGTTTTCGTCCCTGCCGGAAATCAAGCCTGACGGCGATTCGGGCAGGCACGCTGGCAAGCGCAGCATCTTCAGCTTTCCGTATTTGTGGCTGGGCGTGATCTGCCTTTTCATCTACGTCGGCATGGAGGTCCAGGCCGGCGACAGCATCGTGGTCTACGGCACCGCATCCGGGCTTTCACCCGAACACGCCAAGCACTTGACCACGTACACGATGATCGGGATGCTGATCGGCTACGTGTTGGGCGTGATCCTGACGCCGCGTTTCATTTCGCAGCAGCGCTATCTTGCGATTTCCGCGGTGTTCGGCGTGCTGTTCGCGTTCGCCGCGTGGCTCACCCACGGCTACACATCGGTGGCCTTCGTCGCCGCGCTGGGCATCGCCAACGCGATGATGTGGCCGGCGATCTTCCCGTTGGCCATCAAGGGACTGGGCGACCAGACCGAGTTCGGATCGGCACTGCTGATCATGGGCATCGCGGGCGGCGCGGTGATTCCGAACATTTTCGTGCGGCTGGAGGAAGTGATCAATTTCCAGTTGGCGTTTCTGGTGGTGATGGTGCCCGGCTATCTCTATATCCTGTTCTACGGCTTGCTGGGCCACAAGGTCGGGCAAAACGCACGGACAACCGTGATCGATTCCGCGACGGCGACACCCTGAAAGCCATGGCTGGTCGTGCGACGATGCGCAAGTCCATTACTTGAAGGAGGCCTGCATTGGGAACCGCCACCATCCGGGATGTCGCCAAGCAGGCGCGGGTATCGCTGAAGACCGTGTCGCGCGTGATCAACCATGAAGGTTCGGTGCGCGAGGAAACGCGCGAGCGCGTGATGCGGGCGATCGAACAGCTGGATTATCGCCCCGACCTGTCGGCGCGCAGTCTGCGCAGCGCCAAGGCTTACGCGATCGGGCTGGTGTACGACAACCCCAATCCCTACTACATCATCGCCGTGCAGCAGGGAGCGCTGGCGGCGTGCCGCGAAATGGGATTCGGTTTGCAGATCCATCCCTGCGATTCGCGCGCGCCCAAACTCGCCGAAGAGTTGCGCGACCTCGCGCATCGCTCCCGGCTTGCGGGCTTGGTGCTGGCACCGCCGATGTCCGAACGCATGGGACTGCTGCGCGAACTGGCGGCGTACAACATTCCGCTGGTGCGCGTGATTTCCGCGGCCGAAGATCCGCGCGACGGTTTTCCATGTGTGTTCGTGGACGACCGCGACGCGGCGTACGCGATCACGGCTTATCTGATCCAGTTGGGCCATGTCAGGATCGGTTTCCTGTGGGGCGGCAAGCAGCACCGCTCCAGCCCTGAACGCTACAAGGGTTACGAGAAAGCCTTGCAGGACTATGGCGTGCCGCTGGACCAGGAACTCGTGCTCGAGGGCGATTATGCGTTCGACGACGGCTTCCGGGGCGCGCGCCGGTTGTTCGGCCTGCCCGAACCGCCGACTGCCATCTTCGGCTCCAACGACGAAATCGCGGCCGGCGTGCTGGCGGCCGCACGCGCCGCCGGCCTGCACGTTCCCTATGATTTGTCCGTCGCCGGTTTCGAGGACAGCCCGTTTTCGCGCCACTCCTGGCCTTCGCTGACCACCTCGCGGCAACGCACCGAAGTGATCGCCGAGCACGCGGCGCGTCTGCTGATCGCGCAGATCCACGGCAATGATGTCGAAAATGAAGGCTTCAGTCCGGAGTTGGTGGTGCGCGGTTCGACCGCCCCGCCCCGGCCCCGGCAATAAGGACTACCGAACACCATGGCTCCCCCCGAAGTGCGCGACATCCAGCCCGAATCCACCGCGTTGCACCAAGAGGCCGCCGAGGCGGCCGACACCGTCGCCCGGCAACTCGAACGCAATGACGCAGTCGTGCGCGCACTCGCGGTAAAGCTGCGCGACGCGGCGCCGCCTTTCGTCGTGACGTGCGCGCGCGGCAGTTCCGACCACGCGGCGACTTACGCCAAATACGTCATCGAAACGCAAACCGGTTGCGTCACGGCCTCGGCGTCGCCGTCGGTCGAATCGATCTATTCGGTGCCGTTGAAACTTCGCGGCGCGCTGTACCTCGTCATTTCGCAATCGGGCGCGAGCCCCGACCTCTTGCGCAGCGCGGAAGCCGCGGGCCATGCCGGGGCGCATGTGGTCGCGCTGGTCAATGCGGAGAATTCGCCGCTCGCGGCGCTCGCGGATACCGTGATTCCCTTGCAAGCCGGCCCCGAAAAGAGTGTCGCGGCCACCAAAAGCTTCATCGGTTCGCTGACGGCGGTGCTGCATCTGACCGCGCACTGGCGTGAGGACAGGGCTTTGCTCGACGCGTTGCATGCCCTGCCCGAGCAGTTGCGCCGCGCCTTTGCGCTCGACTGGTCGCCACTCGTCGAAGGCCTTCGCGACATGCACGATCTGTTCGTGCTGGGTCGCGGTTTCGGCCTTGCCGCGGCACAGGAAGCGGCCCTGAAACTGAAGGAAACCTGCGCGCTGCACGCCGAGGCCTTCAGCAGCGCAGAAGTCCGTCACGGCCCGATGGAACTGGTCGGTCCGCGCTTGCCGGTGCTGCTGTTCGCGCAAGCTGATCACGCGCTCGCGGGTGTGCTGGCCACCGCCCAGGATTTCCGCCGTCGCGGCGCCGACGTGTGGACCGCCGCGCCGTCTGCCACCGGTCGCCATGCCTTGCCCATCGTGCCGACCGAGCATCCGGTCTGCGCGCCGATCCTGGCGATCCAGAGTTTCTATCGCGCCGTCAACGCGCTCGCGATCGCCCGCGGCCGCGATCCGGATCATCCACCGCATCTCGCCAAGGTCACCGAGACGGTGTGATGACGACTGCCTTGGTCAACGCACGTGTTCTTGCCCCAGAGGGTTGGCGCGACGATGTCGCGGTGATCGTGGAAGGTGAGCAGATCCTTGAATTGGCAACGGTGAGCGATCTTCCGGCCGGTGCGCGGACGCACGACTTGTCGGGACGGATGTTGCTGCCGGGCTTCATCGACTGCCAGGTCAACGGCGGCGGCGGTGTTCTGTTCAACGACCAGCCGACCGTGGACGGTATCCGCGCGATCGGCGCGGCGCATCGTCGATTCGGCACCACCGGCTTCCTGCCAACCCTGATCAGCGACACCATCGAGAAGATGCGCACCGCGATTGCGGCAACCGAACTCGCCATCGCGGAAGCGGTGCCGGGCGTTCTGGGCATCCATCTCGAAGGACCGTTCATCAGCCGCGAACGCAAGGGCGTGCATGCGGAAAAGTACCTGCATGCCCCGGATGCGGACGAATTGCGCGTGGCGGAATCCCTGCAGCACGGAAAGACATTGCTGACAGTGGCCCCGGAGCGCGTGGCGCCGAACGCCATCCGCGAGCTGGTTGCGGCAGGCGTGATCGTGGCCGCCGGACACACCAATGCCGATTACGCGACGGTGCGTGCGGCGCTGAATGCGGGTGTGCGCGGCTTCACCCATCTCTTCAACGCGATGTCGCCGCTGACCAGCCGCGCACCCGGCGTGGTCGGCGCGGCACTGGACGATCCCGATTCCTGGTGCGGCGTGATCGTCGACGGGCATCACGTGGACCCCGCGAGCCTCCGCATTGCGCTGCGGGCAAAACCGCGCGGCAAGCTCTTTCTCGTCACCGACGCGATGCCGCCGGTCGGCGCGAGCAATTCCGCGTACGTGTTGAATGGCGAAACCATCACCGCGCGTGACGGCATTTGCCAGACGGCTTCGGGCACCCTCGCCGGCTCCGCGCTCAACATGATTGATGCGGTACGCAACGCGGTCGAGATGCTCGGCGTTCCGCTCGAGGAAGCGGCGCGCATGGCTTCGACCTACCCTGCGGATTTCCTTGGGCTCGAAGCAACGCATGGGCGCATCGAAGCCGGATTCCGCGCGGACTTCACGGTGGTCGATCGGGACCTGCGGGTGACGGAAACATGGATCGGCGGCGCCGCGCAGGCCGCCTGACTTTCGCGCTCAACGCGTAGCGGCGCTTGGGCGCTTGCCGGACAATTGCCGGATTTCAACCTCGCTCAAGCGGCGCCAAGCCCCCTTGGCAAGATCGCCCAGTTGCAACGGGCCGATCGCGACCCGCATCAGGCGCAATATCTCGCGGTCACAGGTCGAAAGCATCCGGCGGATCTGCCGATTGCGGCCTTCCACGAGCACGATCTCCAGCCAGGTGTTCTTTCCGCCACCGCCGACCGCCTGCACGGACGCCGCCGATAGATGTTCGCCGCGATCGACCACGCCCGCACGCAATCGCTGCAGGATTGCGTCATCGACGATGCCTCGAACCTGCACGCGATAGGTTTTCAGGACATGGGCATCGGGCTCGGTGATGCCCGCGGCCCACGCCGAATCGTTGCTCATCAAAAGCAGGCCTTCGCTGGCCCGGTCCAGCCTTCCGACCGGCGCCAGCCACGGCAGGCCGGCCTCGTGCAGCAACGCATACACGGTGCGGCGGCCCTGCTCGTCGGAAGCGCTGACCACCAATCCACGCGGTTTGTTGAGCATGATGCAGACGCGCTCGGCCGCGCGCAGCACGACGCCATCCAGCTCAATGCGATCGACCGCCGGATCCGCGGGCAATTCGGGATCGCGTACCACGTTGCCGTTCACCCGCACGCGGCCCGCGATTATCCGCCGCGACGCTTCGCTGCGCGAACACACGCCCATGCGCGACAGCGCGCGCGCGAGACCGTGTCGCGGAGAACGCACTGCGTCGCCGCGCTGTGCGGTGGATGATTCAACACGCGGGTACGCATACACAATCGCGCATGGGTGGATCACTGCGCCGCGCCTCCAGGCTGCTCGAAAAGAAAAAGCCCGGCGCAAAGCCGGGCTTTTCCATGTCACATCGTAGACCGGCGTTGATCTGCCGATCTTCGCGAACGGCTTACATGCTGCCGTTCTGGGGCTGCTCGACCTTGAACTCGACGCGACGGTTGCGCTGACGGCCAGCCGCGGTCTTGTTGGTATCGATCGGATTGGTCTCGCCGAAGCCCTTCACCGCGGTAATGCGGCTCGAGTCGATGCCATGCGAAGTCAGGTACTGATTGACGATGTTGGCACGACGCTCGGACAGACCCTGGTTGTACTGGTCGGTACCGACCGAATCGGTGTAGCCATCGATCTCGATCTTGACCTGCGGATAGCGGTTCAAGGTATCGACGGCCTGATCCAGGATCGCTACGGAATCGGCTGCCGGCGGCTTCAGCGTCGGGCCGATGTCGCTTTCACCCTTCTTCGGACGATCGAACTTGAAGTTCACGCCACGCAGATCGATCACCACGTTCTGCGGCGGGGGCGGCGGCGGCGGAGCAGCCGGCGGCGGCGGCGGAGCAGCCGGTGGCGGCGGCGGCGGCGCCGGATGACCCATGTTGAACACCAAAGCGATGGTCGCCATGGAATCCAGCCACTGCTTCGGACCATAAGTATGCGGCAAGCCAGGACCGGCAAGACCAGCCAATTGCGCCGACGAAGTGTCGCGGTAGTAGCGCGCCGCGATTTCACCGCGCAGGGCGACGCGATCACTCACGTTGTACAACACGCCCACGCCAACGGTCGCACCAGGACCCCAACCCGATCCACTGCTCGGATGAAGGCAACCGCACTCACCGCCCGCTTGGGCGAGTTCTTCGGACACTGCGGAATGACGCCACATGCCAATCCCGGCCATGACGTACGGACGCCATTGCGAGGACGGATCCATGAAGTACCAACGGCCCGCGACGTCGAGACCCAAGGTTTCCCATTGCTTGCCAGCACGGAGCGAGGAGTCCTTGAAATCCGCATTGTCACCGGTCGCTTCGACGTCGATGGTGAAGTGCGGGTTTACCCAGAAGCCAACACCGAGGCCGCCCACGGGATCTGATTGCACCTGGCGATCGCTGTCGGGAATCACCACGCCGATGCGCGGCACGATGTACCAGTTGCTGTAGTTGGGATTCGCAAAGCTACCCGTTGTTTCCGCCGGCGCACTGGTGTCCTGGGCGTGCGCGACCGACATCACGCCAACAGTACCCAAGGCCAGCGCGATGACCGCGAACAAGCCGTTACGTTTCATCGGTAAGTCTCCTCGTTGTTGATTCTTCAGGCTCGGCCATTTCGGCGCGAACCGTGCTCCAAAGTGCAAGACTACTGCGGGAATTGCGATCCATCCAACCCCGTCGCATCCCTCTACGGCGGCGCCAGTTTAGCAAAAAACAAACAAATTGGCCGAAAGGGTGCATTTCCGTTCATCTAGAACTCAGGCGCGGGGCTCCTGCACCAACAAATCCATGAATCCCGGCACAGGCATGGCCAGCATCCGCTCTCTTTGTTCGCAAACCTCAATGATTTCATGCGCCTGCGTCTGTGGGAAATGACCCGCGAGGGCATTGTTGAACTTCTCGATGAGGACGGGGATCCCCTCGGCGCGGCGCCGACGGTGGCCGATCGGATAATCGATGAAAATCTTGCCGGTACTCGACCCATCGCTGAAAAACACCTGGACCGAATTGCCGATATAGCGCTTGTCAGGATCGAAATAGTCTCGGGTGAATTGCGGATTTTCTTTCACCGTCATCTTCGCGCGCAGCGTGTCGATGCGCGGATCGGCGGCGACGGCGTCGGTGTAATCCTCTGCCGTGAGGCGTCCGAAAATCAAAGGCACCGCCACCATGTACTGAATGCAATGGTCACGATCGGCATAGTTTGCCAGCGGACCGGTCTTGTCGATGATGCGTGCGCCGGCTTCCTGGGTTTCGATTTCGATGCGCTCGATTTCATCGATGCGGTCCTTCACTTCCGGATGCAATTTCATCGCGCATTCCACCGCGGTCTGCGCGTGGAACTCGGCCGGAAAGCTGATCTTGAACAGCACGTTTTCCATCACGTAGCTGCCGAACGGCCGCTCGAACTCGAATGCCTTGCCGCCGAACGCGACGTCGTAGAAACCCCAGGTCTTCGCGCTCAGCGCGGAGGGGTAGCTCGGCTCGTCCGTCGCGACAGCATTCAAGGCGTGGATCACCGCGCGCCGGCAGGCATCGCCCGCCGCCCAGCTCTTGCGCGGCCCGGTATTGGGCGCGTGTCGATAAGTACGCAGCGCACCGTTATCGATCCAGCTGTTGGACACCGCGGTGATCACCTGCTCGCGGGTGCCGCCCAGCATTGCGGTCGCGACCGCGGTCGAGGCCAGCCGCACCAGGATCACATGATCCATGCCCACGCGGTTGAAGCTGTTCTTCAGCGCATAGCAACCCTGGATTTCGTGGGCCTTGATCGCCCAATGCAACACATCGCGGACCGTCAAGGGTTTGCCCCCCTCACGTTCTCTGCTGCGCGAAAGCCAATCGGCCATGGCCAAAACGGTGCCAAGATTGTCCGAAGGATGGCCCCATTCGGCGGCGAGCCAAGTGTCGTTGAAATCCAGCCAGCGGATCTGGGTGCCGATGCAGAATGCCGCTTGCGCCGGATCGAGTTCCAGGGCCGTGCCCGGCACGCGTGCACCACCGGCGAGTGTCGCACCCGGCACGATCGGGGCGAGGTGTTTCACGCACTGCGGAAACTTCATCGCCAGCATCGCGCAGCCCAGCGCATCCATCAGCATGTGACGCGCGGTATCCCACGCCTCTCGGGATTCGATACGGTAGTCGAGCACGTAATCGGCCACGTCGACCAGCGGCTGGTCGGGCGCGGGGCGGGCGGCGGAACGGGTGGCGGCGTGGCTCACGGGCACTCCTCGATCGAAAGATTCAAGAACAGCCCGCTATTTTGCCAGACGACGATTTTTCTTGACGGCCATCCGGCGCCGCGTTGAAAATTGACCGGTTGCCCGAAGGGGAGTAGCACCGGACCCGGATCAAACCGGCTCCGCGCGGCGATCGTCAGCACGAACCCGAAAGGTTCCGGTCGCCGCGGCGGTTCATTCGCCGCGCGCGAGACTTTCGACATCCCGTGCCGCACTTGCGGCCATGGGGGAGTTCGATCGCCTTCGCCCGGAGAACCGCATGTACGTGATCAACGAGCTGTTGCACCACACCCTTGATCCCGCCTTCTGGAGCGGCCTCGGGTCGATCATCGTGATCGATCTGGTGCTGGCCGGCGACAACGCAATCGTGATCGCGCTGGCTGCCCGCAGCCTGCCGCAACATCACCATTTCCGCGTGATCTTCTGGGGCGTGGTCGGGGCGATCCTGGTCCGCATAGCGATGACCGCTGCGGTGCTTTGGCTGCTGAAAATTCCCGGGTTGATGCTGGCCGGCGGGATCATCCTGATACCCATCGCATGGCGCCTGCTCAAGCACGAGGAACACAGCGGGCCCACGCTGAAACGCAGGGTGACCGACTTCTGGACTGCCATGGGCACCATCGTCGTGGCTGACGCGCTGATGGGCCTGGACAACGTCCTGGGCATCGCCGGCGCATCCGGCGGGCATCTTGGGCTTGTCGTGCTCGGCCTGCTGTTCAGCGTGCCGCTGGTGGTGTGGGGCTCAACCCTGCTGCTGAAACTGATCGAGCGCTATCCGATCATCATCTACATCGGCGCGGCGGCGATTGCATGGACCGCGGCCCGCATGATCACGCGCGACGGCCTGATTGCGCCGTGGTTCGACAGACCGGGACATGATTGGCTGCGCTACCTGGTCGATGCGGTGCTGGTGATCGGCGTCACCGGCATCGGCTGGTGGATCCGCCACCGCAAGGCCGCCGCATCGGGCTGATGCGTCGATCGCGTCAGAACGACGAATCGGGCTGCCGCAAAAACGCCATCTCTTCGTCCGTCGGAAGCCGACCCAATACGGCATTGCGGTGCGGGTAACGGCCGAAGCGGTCGATGATCGCCTTGTGTTTCAGCTCGAAGGTGTAGTTGTTCTCCAACCCGGGTTGCCGGAACAGCCGCTCCGCCTCCACGTGAATCGCGCGCGATTCCGAATGCATGAAAGGCATGTAAAGAAACGCGCGCCGTGTCGCAGGCATTTCGTGGTCAGCCCCCGCGCGGATCGCTTCCTGCGCCAGCACCAGTGCCATGCCATCGCAGGCAAACGCACGCACATCGTCGCGATGGAGGTTTCGCGAAAACTGGTCCAGCACGACGATTTCGGCCAGCCTGCCGTCGGGCGATCCCCGCCACCCGGCAAGCTCGCCGCTGGTAGCCGCGCGATGCGTGGCGGCAAAACGATCGCGAATCGTCGCATCGAATGCATCCGACTTGCCGAAGTGTTGCTCCGGTGTCGCTTCTTCGAACCAGAAATGCAGGATGTCCAGAGGCTTTGCGACAGCGATGTCGACTTGTGCAACAAGTTTGCTCACAACCAGTTCCTAGATTGCTTCGGAGCGAATGCTTCCGAGACCAATTGATTATCGAACCCGGGCGGCGCTTCGCCGCTGGCGGCATAGACGTAGATGGCGGCCTGATAGATCGTCTGCAAGGTCGATTGGACCAGCGCCAGCGCCACCAGCCATACCACCATGATCGCGCCGACCGCCAGCATGGCCGCCGCACCCGCTCCGATCGCGAGGAAGAACAGGATCATCGCCGGCACGATGCCGAACAGGGCAAAGACCAACCCGAAGCTGACATTGCCGATGATCTGCTCGCCCCACGTCTGCTTCAACATTTCCACCGAGCGCTTGTACGACTCGATTGGACCGCTGCCTTCGGCCACCAGCACCGGCACGACCAGGAACGCGGTCACCGACCAAGCCATGCCGAGCAACCCGACCACGACCCGCCCGATGAAACCCACCTTCTCTTCAAGCAGGCGCAGCAGGATGCCTACGGTGCTGGTCATGAGCGCCCAGCCGAAAATCTGCGGCAACCGCTGCCATGCGAACGCGAGGCCGTAGCCGAGGCTCGGCTGCTCGCCGTCAATCTGCCTCAGCACGCAGGCGATCAGCGCCGAGTTGAAGAAGATGATCACGAAATAATCGAGGAAGTAGAACACGCACAGCGCCGCGTACATCGGCGCGGAGAGCTGGACGGGACCGTGCAACCGCGCGTGACCGTGCAATTCGACAAATACCGGCATCGCGAACAACGCAATGATGATCGCCAGTGCCATGCCCGAAATCAGCGGAAACACGATCAGACGTTTGTCCTGCATCAGCATCTGCCAGGACGCAGTCATCAGTTGCCAGGTTCTTGCAAACTTGCCCATGTCGAAGTCCCCCTTTGCATGCCTGACGGGTAACCGCAGCGCCGTTCGCGCTGCAACACCCATTTCATTTCAAATGGCGGGTCATCCAGTCCACCCAGCGGCGGTACACGTCGGTCTGCTGCACGATGTCGCCGGGGAAATGCGTGTCGGCGGGGTACGCCCAGAACTCCACCGGGACGCCGTTGTCGCGCAACGCGTGATACCACTCGTAACTGTTCAACAGTGGCACGTTCGGGTCGCCCACGTCGCCCATGATCAGGGTCGGCGCCTTGACGTTGCGTGCGTACGTGATGGGTGATTGCTGGCGCCAGATATCCCAGCCCTCTGCGCTCCACGGCGTCGAGCCGAAGAAGTAGGTATCCCCCGTCTGGTAATACGCAACCGTGTAATCCATCACCCAGTCGGTCAATGAGGCACCGGCTACGGCGGCCTTCCACGCGTCGTAATGGCCGGTGAGCCAGGTCGTCATGTAGCCGCCGTACGACCAGCCGGACACGCCGACGCGATCCTTGTCCACGATGCCGAGCTTCTCGACCGCCGCCAATCCCGCCATCACGTCCTTGCCCGGACCCTCGCCGGTGTCGCGATAGATCGCATGCTGGTAGGCATCACCGAGATTGGTGCTGCCGCGATAGTTCGGCTGGAACACCACGAATCCGGCGGCTGACAAAAGTTGCGGCAATGGCGAGAAGCGTACGGTGGATGCAGCTTCGGGGCCACCGTGGATCACCAGCACCAGGGGATAGGTCTTGCCCTTGCGGTAATCGGCGGGATACGTCAGCACGCCGTCCGCATCCATGCCGTCGTGGCTCTTCCACTGCAGCGATTCGCTGCGGCCGAGGTCGAGCTTGTCGACGAAGGCATTGACGTCGGTAAGACGGCGCGGCTTCGCCGTCATCGACGCCATCACGTACAGCTCGTCGGGACGCGTTGTGGTGCTGCCGATGAAGGCAATCTCACCGCTTTTCGCAACGGTCAAATCATTGCCGGGCAGCACGTCGCCAAGATCGAGCAAGCGCGCCACGCCATCCAGCGGCTGCGTCCACAACACCGAACGCGTATCGAGTTCGCCCTGCAGCAACAGCGCCTTGCCAGTGGGCAGCCATGCATACGCATTGAAGTTGCGCGCCAGCGCCGCGGTCGCGTCGCGCGTCTTGCCGCGGCCGCCCACATATACGGCGTTGCCGTTGTTCTGGTCGCCATTGCGCACGCGCATGAATGCGAATGCGTCGCTTCCGGGTGCGTAGGCGAAATCGTTGGCACCTTGATCGCTGACCAGTGTCACCGGTTTGCCCTTGCCGTCGGCGGCAACTTCCGCGATCACCGAACGGAACGAGGGCCCCCAGTACGGACTCGGGAATTTCGTGAACACGAGCGACTTGCCGTCGCGGCTCCACACCAGCGGCGTCGCGCCTTCCTGATCGGTCTGCAGCGAGTAGTCGCCTTCGGTCAGCCGCGTCGGGGTGCCGCCGGTCGCCGCCACCACCCACAAATGCCAAGGCGCCAGCGCCTTGCGCAGCAAAAAGTTGCCATCGGTGACCTGGAACGCCTTGTTGTGTGCCTTGATCGCCTTTTCATTCACCGGCGGATCTTGCGTGATATACGCGATGCGGCTGCCGTCCGGGCTCCAGGTGAATTCGTCGATGCCCTCTTTCGCGTCGGTGATGCGCTGCGCGTCGCCGCCCGCCATCGGCATCACGTAGATCTGCGACTGTTTGGTCTTGTCGTCCTTGGCGAGGAATGCGAGGCGCGTGCCATCCGGCGACCAGCGCGGCGAGGACACGTCCTCGCGATCGTGCGTCAGGGTACGCTTCGCACCGCCCGCCACGTCCACCACGTCGATCCGGGTGTCGTGCTTGTCGGTTTTCCAGACCGGCGCGGTCACCACCAACGCGACGGCCCCGCCGTCCGGCGAGAGTTGCGGATCGGAAAGCTTGACCAGCCGCTGCAAATCGTCCAGCCGGAACGGCGTCGCCGCGACTGAAGACAAGGGCGCGCCCACGAACAGCGCGATGAGCACGATCAACCAGCCGACGCGCGGACGATGCATGACGGTTCCCGTTTTCCCCTGCGCCACGCCGGGCGCGACCGCGGCAGCATAGCGCGGGCTGGACTTGCCGGCACGCGACGGGGTCGGCATCCTCGCCGCAATGGCAACGACCTTCCCGCACCTTTTCACGCCGCTAGACCTCGGCTTCTGCACGCTGCCCAATCGCGTGCTGATGGGTTCGATGCATACGGGACTGGAAGACCACGCGCGTGATTTCGGGAAACTCGCCGAATACTTCGCGGCGCGCGCGCGGGGCGGCGTCGGCCTGATGGTCACGGGCGGCTTCTCGCCCAACATCGCGGGCTGGCTCAAACCGTTTTCGAGCCGCTTGTCTTCGCGCTGGCAAGTGGCGCCGCACCGCCGCATCACTGAATCCGTGCACGCCGCGGGTGGACGCATATGTCTGCAGATCCTGCACGCAGGACGCTACGGTTTCCACCCATTGTCGGTGGCGCCGTCCGCGATCAAGTCGCCGATTACGCCCTTCAAGCCCCGCGCGCTTTCGGACCACGGCATCGACCGCACCATCCGCGCTTTTGCACGCTGCGCGAAGCTGGCGCAGGAGGCCGGTTACGACGGCGTCGAGATCATGGGCTCGGAGGGCTACCTGATCAACCAGTTCCTGGCCGAGCGCAGCAACCAGCGCAACGATCGCTGGGGCGGTTCAGCGGAAAACCGCATGCGCTTTCCGGTCAAAATCGTGCGCCGTACTCGAGAAGCGGTGGGCCGCGACTTCATCATCATCTACCGATTGTCGATGCTGGACCTCGTGGATCGTGCGCAGGCGTGGGATGAAGTCGTCGCGCTGGCGAGGCAGGTCGAAGCCGCCGGCGCGAGCCTGATCAACACCGGCATCGGCTGGCACGAGGCACGCATTCCGACCATCGTCACCAGCGTGCCGCGCGCGGCGTTCACCTGGGTAACGCGACGCATGAAGGAAAGCATCGGCATCCCGCTGATCACCACCAATCGCATCAACATGCCGGAAGTCGCCGAAGCAGTGCTGGCGCGCGGCGATGCCGACATGGTGTCGATGGCGCGCCCGTTCCTTGCCGATCCGGACTGGGTCGCAAAGGCGCGTAGCGGACGCACGTCGCTGATCAATCCGTGCATCGCCTGCAACCAGGCTTGCCTCGACCACGTGTTCGAAAACAAGCGCGCGTCGTGCCTGATGAACCCGCGCGCGTGTTTCGAAACCGAACTCGTCGACGCACCGGTCGTGCAGAAGAAGCGCTTTGCGGTGGTCGGCGCGGGTCCGGCGGGACTTGCCTGCGCGACCACGCTGGCGCAGCGCGGTCATGCCGTGGTCTTGTACGAGGCAGCAAACGAAATCGGCGGGCAGTTCAACCTCGCCAAGCGCATCCCCGGCAAGGAGGAATACGCCGAACCGATGCGCTACTGGGGCAGCCTGCTGGATGAATTCGGCGTTGACGTGCATCTCGGCAAACGCGCCGACGCGGCGACCTTGCAAGCCGGGAATTTCGATGCCGTGATCATCGCCACCGGCGTCACGCCGCGCGATCCGCACATTCCGGGACAGGATCATCCGATGGTGATGGGTTACCACGACGCCGTGATGGGTAGTCGCGCCATCGGGCGACGCGTGGCGATCATCGGCGCCGGCGGCATCGGCTTCGACGTCGCCGAGTTCCTGACCCAACCGCCGCCCTCACCCACCACCGACATCGCGCGCTGGACGCGCGAATGGGGCGTCGATACCACGCTCGCGCACCGCGGCGGTCTCGATAAACCGGAAGTCGAAACCTCACCGTGCGAAGTTTGGCTGCTGCAACGCACGGCCGGCCGGCCAGGCAAGCGACTCAACAAGACCACGGGCTGGGTGCACCGCGCGTCGCTGAAATCGAAAGGCGTGAAGACGCTCGGCGGCGTCGCGTACGAGAGGATCGACGACGCCGGTTTGCACATCACGATCGATGGCAAATCGCAGACGCTCGGCGTCGACAACGTGATTATCTGCGCTGGCCAGGAATCGCATCGCGCGTTGGCCGAGGAACTGATCGCGCTGGGGTCGACCGTGCATGTGATCGGCGGCGCCGATATCGCAGCCGAACTCGACGCCAAGCGCGCAATTCGGCAGGCCACGGAACTCGCCGTCGCGCTTTGACACGGCTTGAATCGCGTTGCCCGCGCCCCCATTCATCGAACGACCGCGCATTGCGGGTCGCGCAGTCGGCGCGACCGCGTTTCCCTCCTGGAGACATCCATGAAACTCTACAGTTTTCCCGGCTCCTGTGCCCTCGCCAGTCAGATCGCTTTCGAGTGGTCCGGCAAACCATACACGCTGGAAATGATCAAAAAGGACGATCTTGATTCGGAGAAGTTGAGACACCTGAATCCAAGTCACCACGTACCCATTCTCGAGGGCGATGGCTGGGTGCTCGACCAGAATGCCGCGATCCTTTCCTACATCGCCGACATTGCGCCGGAAGCCAAGCTGGATGGCGACGGCACGCCGCTCGGTCGCGCGGAAGTCAACCGCTGGCTCGGTCTCATCAACTCCGAGATCCACCCCGCGTACAAGCCGCTGTTCGGCGCGACCGACTACCTGGGCGACAAATTGATGATCGAGAAAAGCCATGACAACGCGCGCAAACAACTGCGCAAGATGTTCGAGCGCTGCAATGCACAGCTTGGCAAGCACGCATGGATCGCCGGCGACACGCGATCGATCGCGGACACCTACCTGTTCGTGACCGTCATGTGGACTCACCTCGTGAAGGTCGACCTGTCGGGCCTCGACAACCTCAAGGGGTTCGAGCAACGCATGCGCGCCGACGCCAGCGTCAAGAAGGCGCTGAAGGAGCAAGGCTTGGACAAGGCGCACGCCGCCTGAGCCCGTTTCCAAGTGCAACAACAGAAAGGCCGCGCACCCGCGCGGCCTTTTTTGTATGCGATGCAACCGCCCCCCCCTCCCACCGAAAAACCATCGCGAGCGACGGCGGTCGCACGACGCCGGAGCACAACCGGCCGTTCAGGGATTCGAATCAGCGCTTCTCGATCGGCACGTAGGTTTGGTCTTCCGGCCCGGTGTAATTGGCGCTCGGCCGGATGATCTTGCCGTCCTGGCGCTGCTCGATCACGTGCGCGGACCAACCCGAGGTGCGCGCGATCACGAACAGCGGCGTGAACATCGCGGTCGGCACACCCAGCATGTGATACGCGCTCGCCGAGTACCAGTCGAGGTTCGGGAACATCTTCTTGAGCTCCATCATCACGTTCTCGATGCGCTCGGACACCTCGAACAGACGCGGGTTGCCGCCGTCGGTGCACAGCTTGCGCGATAGCTCCTTGATGATCGGATTGCGCGGATCGCCGATGGTGTACACCGGATGACCGAAGCCGATCACGATTTCCTTGTTGGCCACGCGCTGGCGGATGTCCGTCTCGGCATCACTGGCGGTGCGGTAGCGGCTGATGATGTCCATTGCGACTTCATTGGCGCCACCATGCTTGGGGCCGCGCAGCGCGCCGATCGCGCCGGTGATCGCAGAATAGAAATCGCTGCCGGTACCCGCAATCACGCGCGCGGCGAAGGTGGAAGCATTGAACTCGTGTTCCGCGTACAGCACGAGCGACTTGTCCAGCGCATTCGCGTGCAGGTCGCTCGGTACTTTCCCGTGCAGCAGGTGCAGGAAGTGCGAGGCCACGGTCGCATCGTCGGTTTCAACTTCGACGCGACGGCCATTGTGGCTGAAGTGATACCAGTACAACAGCATCGAACCGAAGCTCGCCATCAGCCGGTCGGCGATGTCGCGCGCGCCGGTGACGTTGTGGTCGTGCGCTTCCGGCAGCACCGTCCCGAGTACCGAGCAACCGGTGCGCATCACGTCCATCGGGTGCGTCGACGCCGGCAGCAGTTCCAGTGCGGCCTTGACGGGATGCGGCAGGCCGCGCAAGCGCTGCAGCTTCGCGCGATAGGCGTTCAGTTCCGCCCAGGTCGGCAGGTGCTCGTGCACCAGCAGGTGCGCGACTTCCTCGAACGTGGCTTTCGTCGCCAGATCCTTGATGTCGTAACCGCGGTAATGCAGATCGTTGCCGCTGCGACCCACCGTGCACAGCGCGGTATTGCCGGCAGCAACGCCGGAAAGCGCCACCGACTTCTTGGCCTTGGGCAGAACTTGCGCGTTATCGCTCATTGCATCCATCCTCTTCAATTGTTGAATACTTCGGCGGCAGGCAGCCGCGGACACTCGCCAACCGGCTTCACCCGCAATTGCAGCGGCATCGACGGCGGCCCGATCAGATTCTTGTTGCTGGATACCCAGCACTCGCCCAGAGTCGAGCAGAAGCAGATATCGATGCTCATACGGTTCAAGGCGGCACCCTTGAAGCGCTGCCACAGCGCCTTGTCGGAGAAGCGGATGATCTGCAATTCCTCGCCCGGACTCAGCACCTCACGATTGATGGTCGCCTGAAAGAACGAATGCGGTGGCAAGCCCATGTTCGCCACGAGCTGGTTCCAGTCGCGCTGAGGCGTGCCATTTATCCGTACCTGCACGCTTCGCACAATGGCGGGCCCCGTGCCCTTGTTGTTCACCACCAGCGACTGGGTCAGGTCGTTGTTCCCACTGATCAGGTAGGGCCACACCTGCGCCTGTACCTGCTTGTTCTGAATCTCGGCGGTGTAGCGCTGGACGTACGCGGTGTAACCGGCGACAAGCAGTGCGAGAAAGCCGACGAGCGAAGCGATGATCGCAGCCATCGCGTCCCACTTGATCTCGCGCCGCTTGGGGGTCGTCGGCTTTCCGGGGCTGGAGGACTGTTCGGACATGCTGGCTCAATCGTGGAATTGTCGCGATTCCGGCACGGCCGGGCATCGGTCAACGGGTTGGCGCGGCGCGGCACCGAAACCTGTTCTCCAGCAGTCGCCCAACGTGGAGCAATAACAGGTGGTGACCCGGAAGTCCGGACGCTGCTCAAGATGCATGAACTCGTCGTAGTCCCGGCGTTGCGCGAAGCGGATCCAGTGGATCGTCTCGCCCGGCGACACGACGTTCCCGTTCAGAAAGCTCTGGTGATAGGCGGCGGAGCGGATACCGAGCGTGTCCAGGACCATCTTCCAGTCGCGCTGTGGCTGGCCGCCTATGGTCACTTCGACGCTTTTCACGATCGCAGGACCGACACCCTTGTTCATCCAGACCAATTCCGTGTTGTTGCCACTATTGCCACCGATCAGGTAGGGCCAAACTTGCGCGCTCACCTGCTGCCGCTGGATGTAGGCGGTGTAGCCCGCCACGACCAGCGCCAGCAAGCCGACCAGCGATGCGATGATCGCAGCCGCAGCATCCCAACGGATTTCGCGCCGCGGCCACTTGACGACGGGCGTCGATGTGTTCTCATCGCGTCTCGCTTCCGACATGGCGAGCCTATTTCTTCACCGCAAACAACTCGTCGAGCTTGTCTTCGTAGGCGTGGTAGTCCAGGAAGTCGTACAACTCCTCGCGCGTCTGCATCTGCGGCACGTATGCCTTTTGTGTACCGTCGCGGCGCACGGTTTCGTAGAACTCGAGCGCGGCCTTGTTCATCGCGCGATACGCGCCGCAGCAGTACAGCGCAATGTCGACGTTCGCGGAGCGCAGTTCGTCGACGGTGAAGAATGGCGTCGCGCCGAACTCGGTGAGATTGGCGAGGATCGGCACCTTTACCGCCGCCTTGAACTTGCGGTAATCGTCCAGCGTCTTCATCGCCTCGGGAAAAACCATGTCGGCGCCGGCTTCGACGTAGGCCACCGCGCGCTCGATCGCGCTGTCGATGCCTTCGACCGCGGCGGCGTCGGTGCGTGCCATCAACACGAAATCCTTGCCGGTTTTTGCGTCGACCGCCGCTTTCACGCGATCCACCATTTCCTCTTTCGGCACCACTTCCTTGCCGGGCCGATGACCGCAACGCTTCTGCCCGACCTGGTCTTCCATGTGCACGGCGGCCACGCCAACGCGCTCGAACGAACGGACCGTGCGCGCGATGTTGAAGGCGCCACCCCAGCCGGTGTCGATGTCGACCAGCAGCGGCAACTGCGTGGCCTCGACGATCCGGCGTGCGTCGGTCAGCACGTCTTCCATCGTCGAGATGCCAAGATCGGGCATGCCCAGCGAATTGGCGGCGACACCGCCGCCGGAGAGATATAGCGCCTTGTAGCCGGTGTGCTTGGCCATCAGGCCGGCGTAGGCGGTAATCGCGCCGACGACCTGCAACGGCGACTCGGCGGCGAGTGCAGCGCGAAAACGTGCTCCATTAGAAGCAGGGGCGCCCGCGGAATGGGATTCGCTCATGCGGCCTCCGACAAAGCCGCAATTCTAACGCAGCGGTCCCTTTTTGCAGGCGCGAGCCACCTGCACCCGACGAAATCGCCCAAGACAGGTGACGCCAGCGCTGCGCTCCCGTACATTCGATGCAATGAAACGGCGCATGCCACTCGCCACGCGCATCCTGTGGGGTCTGGTGATCGGCGTGGTTGCCGCGCTGGCGACGCTCGGGATCGGCCAGCTTTATCCGCCTTTCTTGAAGTTCATGCAGGACGTGTCCGGCGCGGTGTTCGATCCGTTCGGACAAGTGTTCCTGCGGATGCTGTTCTTCGTCGTGATGCCGCTGGTGTTTTCCTCGCTCGCGTCCGGCGTGACCCAGCTTGGCCGGCTGGACCGGCTCGGCCCCTTGGCCGGGCGCACGTTCGTGCTGTTCGCTGCCAACATGCTGATCGGCGTCGCGATCGGACTGGTCATGATGAACGTCCTGCAGCCCGGCCACCACATGGGCAGCGACGCGACCACGCAACTGATGGCGGAGTACGGGAATCGCGCGCAGCAAACCCTCGCCACCGAGGCCACGCAGCCCGCCATGAGCCTGTCGCTCCTGGTCGACATGTTCATGCCGCGCAACCTGTTGGGCGCGATTGCGGGTCCCAGCCGCGGCGCATTGGGAGAGGTGCTGCCGCTGATCCTGTTCGCGATCCTGGTCGGTGCCGCAGCGACCGGGCTCGATGAAGACCGGCGGAAGTCGCTGCAGCGGGGCCTCGACATCGTCACCGAGGTGATGACCAGAATCGTGGATTTCGCGCTGAAGCTGGCGCCTTATGCGGTGCCGGCCATGATCTATAGCGTGATCGTGAAGGTCGGCGTGAACGTACTGCTGTCGTTGTCGGTATTCGTGGCAGGCTGCGTGGTGGCGCTGGCGCTGCACCTGTTCGGCACGATGTCGGTGTGGATTCGGCTGCTGGGAAAACGCTCGCCGGGCCAGTTCTTCCGCCAAATCCGGCCGATCCTCGTGACCGGATTCTCGACCAGTTCCAGCAATGCCACGCTGCCGACTTCACTGGCCGTGGCCAGCGAAGACCTGAAGTTGCGCAACAGTACCGCGAGCTTCGTGCTGTCGCTCGGCGCGACCATGAACATGAGTGGTACCGCGTTGTTCGAAGGCTGCGTGGTGCTGTTCATCGCGCAAATCTTCGGCATCGACCTGTCGCTTGCGCAACAAGTGATCCTGATGCTGCTCGCGGTGCTGAGCGCGGTCGCGGTGGCCGGCATTCCCGGTGGTTCGCTGCCGCTGATCGCGGGGCTGCTCGCGACATTCGGCGTGCCACCGGAAGGCATCGGCATCATCATCGGCGTCGACCGGATCCTCGACATGGCACGCACCACCGTGAACGTGGGCGCGGATATCGTGATCGCGACCGTGGTCGATGACCAACTCAAACGCAGCGAAGCCCGTCGCGGTACGCCGGCGTCGTGACCTCCACGCGACGATGACAATTGCCACGGCGCGGGGTGGCATGCTGGGCGGGCCAGGCGAGCACGGCAGGAAGCCATGTTGTTCAGGACGATCTGGAATACATCCAAGGCCATCGTCACCGGTTTTTTCGCGAACAAGCCGTTCCAGCTTGCCGCGGCCTTGAGCTATTACACGCTGCTGTCGATGGCGCCGCTGCTGCTGTTGCTGACTGGCCTTGCCGGCCTGATATTCGGCGAAACCGCGGCGCGCGAGCACGTGTTGCAATACGTAGGCTCGATGGTCGGTTCGCAGGAATCCGATGTCGTGCGCGCGCTGATGACCCAGGCCGGCAATCATCACGCGGGCGTGGTTTCCACCATCATCGGCACGATCGTGCTGGTGATCGGCGCCACCACTGTGTTCGCGCACTTGCAGACCGCACTCAACCAGATCTGGGACGTCAAGGCCACGCCCGATCGCAACGTGATCTGGCGGCTGCTCGGTTCGCGCCTGCTGGCACTGGCGATCGTGCTGGGCATGGCTTTCGTGCTGCTGGTTTCGATGGCCATCAGCATCGCGCTCGCCGGCGCCGAGCATCATGTGTCGCAACTGTTTCCGGGCGCCGGCATCGCGCTTCGCGTGATCTATGCGCTGGTTTCGTTCGCGATCGTGGTGGGCGTGATTTCGCTGTTGTTCAAGTACGTGCCCGATGCCGAAATCCAGTGGCGCGAAGTGCTGGTCGGTGCGCTGATCACCGGCGCGTTGTTCACCATCGGCAAGTACGCACTGGGCGTGTATCTGGCGCACCTGCGGTACAGCTCCGCGGGCGCGGCGGGTTCACTGATCCTGATCGTGGTGTGGGTGTACTACAGCGCGTTGATCCTGTTCCTCGGCGCGCAGACGACGCAGGTGTATGCCTGCCGGTTCGGCAAGCAAATCCAGCCGAAGCCGCACGCAAGACGGGTGCACCAGGCGTGAGTGCGACGCATCGTTCCGGCGATCAGATCGATCCGGAATCAGGAGCGGCGCTCGACCCCGTCGCCGCCGGCTGCCCACCCGCCCGAATGCGCGCGACCAACGCTTCGAAACGCGGATCACCGTGCAGCGGTCGATACCACGCATTCATCCAGAGGCTGTTCATGTGCGCGGAGCGATCGCGGTACGCCTGTTCCAATTGCGCTGCCGCATCGTCCTTGTCACCCAGCGCGGCGTAAATCGCGGCGATATAGGTGCGATCGACGTAGCGCTGGCGCGCAACGTCCAGCAGTTTTTCGAGCGCCGCGCGCGCCTGCCCGGCCTGGCCTGCATGGGCCTGGCAAATTGCGAACTGCGGACTGTAAAGACTGGGCTTTGCGTGTTGCTGCGTATAACGATCTACGCATGCTTGCCAGTGGCCGAACGCGCCCTCCACCATCGCGACCGCATCGCCGTTGTAGGCGAAGTTGGGATCGAGCCTATTCACGCGCAGCGCCAGCTTCATTGCGGCCGCTTCATCGCCCTGCGCAATCGCGGCGTATGCTTCCCAACGCGGAAACCATGGATTCAGGGGATCGAGCTTTTCCGCAACGTGAAGTTGCTTGCGCGCCACGGCGGGATTCCTTTCGACACGCAGCAGGTAAAAACCCGACAGTGCATGCGCTTCGGCGAGGCTGGGCCGCAGCTTCACGGCAAGCTCCAGTTCCCGTTTCGCCTTGGGGAAGTCCAGGTCGTAGCTCATCGCGATGTAGCCAAGCTGCGAGTGGCCTTCCGCCAATTCGGGATTCAGTGCGACCGCTTTTTCGTCGGCGCCGCGCATCGCCGGCAGGATGCTCAGCGGCGCACGATACACATCGGCGAGATAGATGTACGCGCGCGCCATGCCGGCCCAGGCCGCGGCGTAATTCGGATCGATCGCGATCGCCTGCTCGAACAGCGCCAGGGCCTGGTCGAGGCTGGCCTCGTCGGTGTGCCATGACAAACGCGCGCCACGCAGATACAGATCGTGTGCCTGCGGATCTGCGGTAGCGGTCGGCACCAGCTTGCCGCCGTCGATGCCTCCGAGTTTGACCTTCAGGGCGGCGACGACCGCGTCCGAGATCCTGTCTTCCAGCGAGAACAAGTTGCCCATCTTCTCGTCGTACTGGTTCGACCACAGCTTTTCGCCCGTGACGGTGTCGTCCAGTTCCATGTCGATGCGCAGTTCGCTGCCCGAACGCTGCACCACACCGGAAAGCAGATTGCGGACGCCGAGTTGCTGTCCGATTTCGCGCGCGCCCAGCGTGCTGTCGGCGAAGCGGAACGATGACGTGCGGCCGATCACTTCCAGATCGGGGATGCGCGACAGCGCATTCAGCAATTCCTCGCTGATGCCCTTGCCGAGATAGTTGCCGTCGACCCCGCCTCCCAGCACGGCAAGCGGCAATACCGCGATCGAATGGGGGTTGCTCGGCGGTTCCTGCGCCGGCGCTGCGGCCACGGAATCCGCCGGCACATCGCGCAAGGTGTGTTCGATCGGCCCGAAATTCCACCATACCGCACCGCCGAGGAGCGCGACCAGCACGCCAACCGCCCCCAGCGTGAATCCGATCCTGCGCGAGCGCCGGCGCGAGTTGATCGATGCCTTCTTTTCGTCACCGGGCGCCCGGAATGCCCACGCCAGCACCAACGCGATCGGGAAGCCCGCCAGCACCAGCACCACGATGACCCGCGCCAGCCAGGTCGGCAACTGCAACAGCGGGAACATGACCGCGACGACCTGTATCACCAGCCAGCCAACGACGGCGTAGGTCGCAGCCACGCGGAAGACGTGGTGACGTCGCAACTCCTGCATGAATCCGGGTTTGGACATGCCGGATCATCTCCCGCCGCTCGCAGGCATCTTACGCGCGTCTGGCCTTGCCGGTCAGGATGCGCCCGGCGCTACAAGAAAGGGCGGCACCAGGCCGCCCTTTCTTGTACGCGATGAAGGTGTCCGTCAGCCGAGCAGATGCTCGATCGCGGCGCGCTCCTCGCGCAGTTCCTTGTCGGTGGCGTCCATGCGGGCGCGCGAAAAGTCGCCGATCTCCAGATCCTGCACGATTTCGTATTTGCCGTTCTTGCAGGTCACCGGATAACCGTAGATCACGCCCGGCGCGATGCCGTAGGAGCCGTCGGACGGAATGCCCATCGACACCCAGTCGCCCGCGGTGGTGCCGAGTGCCCACGAATGCATGTGGTCGATCGCAGCCGACGCGGCGGATGCAGCCGACGACGCACCGCGCGCCTTGATGATCGCGGCGCCGCGCTGTTGCACGGTCGGAATGAATTCCTTTTCGTACCATGCCTGATCGACCAGCGACAGCGCAGACTTGCCTTTCACGGTCGCGTGGTGGATGTCGGGGTATTGGGTCGACGAGTGGTTGCCCCAGATGATCATCTTCTGGACGTCGGTGTTGTGCGCACCGGTCTTGGAGGCGAGCTGTCCCTTGGCGCGGTTGTGGTCGAGGCGCACCATCGCGGTGAAACATTTCGGATCGAGGTCCGGCGCATTGGCCTGCGCGATCAGCGCGTTGGTGTTGGCCGGATTGCCGACCACCAGCACCTTCACGTCGCGCCTGGCGTGTGCGTTCAGCGCCTTGCCCTGCGGGCCGAAGATCGCGCCGTTGGCAGACAAGAGATCCTTGCGCTCCATGCCGGGACCGCGCGGGCGCGCGCCGACCAACAACGCGTAATCGACATCCTTGAACGCGACGTTGGCGTCATCGGTCGCGACCACGCCCGCGAGCAGCGGAAACGCGCAGTCGTCCAGCTCCATCACCACGCCGTTCAACGCCGGCAGTGCGGGCGTGATTTCCAGCAGGTGCAGGATGACCGGCTGGTCGGGGCCCAGCATGTCGCCGGCGGCGATGCGGAACAGCAAGGCGTAACCGATCTGGCCGGCAGCGCCGGTGACGGCAACGCGAACGGGGGTTTTCATGCGTACGACTCCATCGATGGAATAACGGACAGGAACAATCCATCGCGCATCGGCGCGAGGAACGGCAACAGCGCGACGACTCAGGCGCCGGCAGCGCGGACGCGCTCCACCTGCTCATCGCTGAGCTCGGCGAAGAACGCCTGGATGCGGGCGAGTCCCTTCTGCAACTGCTCGGGCGCGCAGGTGTAGGAAATGCGCAAGGATCTCGGTTCGCCGAAGGCCGAGCCCGGCACGGTGGCGACGAACTTGTCCTCCAGCAACGCCTTGCAGAAATCGATGTCGTTTTCGATCAGCTTGCCGTTGTGCGACTTGCCGAACGCCACCGAGATGTCGGGGAACGCATAGAACGCGCCTTGCGGGCGCGGACACTTCACGCCCGGAATTTTCAGCAACGCATTGACCACGTCGTCGCGGCGCTTGGAAAACTCATCACGCTTGGCGGACGGAATGGCCTGCGGGCCGGTCAAGGCCGCAATCGCGGCGACTTCCGTGATTTCCGGCAGGCAGGTGATGTGATTGGAATTGAGCGTCACCAGCCCCTTGATGCCGGCTTCAGGACCCGCGACGAAACCCACGCGCCAGCCCGGCATGCCGTAGGTCTTGGACAGCGAATCCATGATGAAGGTGCGCTCGCGCAACTCCGGCTTGAACTGCACCACGTTGTGGTAACCGATGCCATCGAACACCAGCCGGTTGTAGATGTCATCGGCGATGATCCAAGTTTCCGGATGCTTCGCCAGCACCTCGGCCAGTGCCGCGATCTCGTCCTTCGTGTAGACCATCCCGGTCGGGTTGGAGGGATTGTTGAACAGGAACACCTTCGGATTGGACGCCAGCGCCTTGTCGAGCTGCGTTGGCGTCAGTTTGTAGTTTTGTTCCGGCGGACATTCCAGGATCGTGATCCTGGCGCCGAGGATCTCGGCGATATCGACGTAGCTGGTCCAGTACGGTGACGGAAACACGATCTCGTCGCCTTCGTCCAGCAGCGCTTCGCACAGGTTGTACAGCACCTGCTTGGCGCCGATGCCGACCGTGACATTGTTGCGTGTATAGCCATCCAGACCGCTCTGCTTGAAATGCGACACGATGGCGTCGAGCAACGCGGGCGCACCACGGTTGGTGCCATAACTGCCGCTGTCACGCAACGTCCAGTCGCGCACCGCCTGGTAGACATGGTCGCCTGGCAGGAAGTTGGGCACGCCGATCGAAAAATTGACGACGTCCTTGCCTTCGGCCTTGAGCTGCTTCGCCTTGTCGGCGATGACCATGATCGCGCTGGGCTTGGCGCGGCCGGTGCGGGTGGCGAGTCTGGGCATGGGAAACCTCTTGGGCGCGGCGAGGAACAACGGCCGATTTTATCACGCGCTGTTGTGCACTGCCGCAATCGACGGACGCCGCTCGAGCCTCGTTGCTAGACTGGACCGCGGCCGGAAACGCGGACACCCGATCCGCCGGCCGCCTGCTGTAGCGTCGATCCCCCGTCACCACGCTGAAGGAGATACGCATGCTGCACATCCTGTGGTACATCATCATTGGCTTCATCGTCGGCCTGCTCGCACGTTTCTTCTTTCCGGGACCTGTGCCGATGGGCTTCATCATGACCGTGATCGTCGGCATCGTCGGTTCGATCATTGGCGGCCTGATCGCGCGTCTGTTCAGCCGGCCGCCAGCAGGCACGCCGTTCCATCCGGCAGGCATCATCCTGTCGATCATCGGCGCGATCGTCCTGATCTGGATCCTGCGCATGACCGGCATCCACGTCTGACCGGTGCATCGAGTCGCGCAACGACAAGGCCGCCCGAAGGCGGCCTTGTCGTCTGGATTCCCGGGGTTCAGGCCAAGCGCGCTCACCGCGCGTCGAGCGTGAGGTTCCACTGCTTGACACGGTCGGCCTGCGCGGCCAACAGCGGCGCCGCGTCGCCTTCGATCGTGATCTTTTCGATGGCGTCGCCCTGGCGGATCGCATTCACCACGGCCTGATCATCGGCGGAAACGATTTCACCGAAGATGGTGTGCTTGCCGTCGAGCCACGGGGTCGGCACGTGGGTGATGAAGAACTGGCTGCCGTTGGTGCCGGGGCCAGCGTTGGCCATTGACAGTTTGCCGGGCGCGTTGTGCTTCAATTCGGGACGGCATTCGTCCTCGAACCGGTAACCGGGACCGCCTGTGCCCGTGCCCTGGGGACAGCCGCCCTGGATCATGAAATCGCCGATCACGCGATGAAAATTCAGGCCGTCGTAAAACCCGCGCTGGGCAAGATTCACGAAATTGGCGACCGTCACCGGGGCCTTGTCGCCGAACAGCCTGACATGGATCGGGCCTTTGGAGGTCTGGAAGGTGGCAGTGAGATCGCTCATCGTGTTTCCTGTGGCTTTGCGCAGACCGCGCCGGTCCAGCAAGGATAACGGGCGTCGCTCAAACGGGCCAACGGCCACCGCGCAGCACATTTTCCCCAACGAATGCAATTGTCATGGCGCGGCCGCGCTACCGAGCATCGCGTCGAGGAAACGTTCGATCACGTCGACCGCTTCGGGTGCGTCCAGCATCGGCGCACGGCCCACGCCGGCGACGATTGCATCCACCCACCCGTGCGGCGGTGGCTGCGATGGCGAGGGCTGGGCCGGCACGACGCGTCGTAGCCCGACGCACCGCCCCTGTGACGCCGCCAGCAGAAACCTGAACCGAGCGACCACAAAGCCGCCGTTGACGCACCGCAACAGGTATAATCTCCAAGTGCAGTGTTCCTGACGCTGCTTTTCTTCCCCTCTCCTCGGCCGCAGCTGCGGCCGTTTCGCGTGCCCCAATGTCCATCAAGAATCTGAGAAACATCGCGATCGTCGCCCACGTCGACCACGGCAAGACCACGCTGGTCGATCAGCTGCTGAAGCAGTCCGGCACCTTGTCGGAACGTGCCGCCGTGCCCGACCGCGTGATGGACTCGAACGACCTCGAACGGGAGCGCGGCATCACGATCCTGTCCAAGAACACGGCAATCCGCTGGACCGATCCGCGCGGCGAAGAGTGGCGCATCAACATCGTGGACACGCCCGGACACGCGGATTTTGGCGGCGAGGTCGAGCGCGTGCTTTCCATGGTTGATTCAGTGCTGATCCTGGTCGACGCGATGGACGGTCCGATGCCGCAAACGCGCTTCGTGACCCAGAAGGCATTCCAGATGGGGTTCAAGCCCATCGTGGTGGTCAACAAGGTCGATCGGCCCGGCGCGCGTCCGGACTGGGTTGTCAACCAGACCTTCGATTTGTTCGACCGCCTCGGCGCCAACGAGGAGCAGCTCGACTTCACCGTCGTGTATGCCTCGGCGCTGCACGGTTATGCGGGCCTCGATCCCGCCGTGCGCTCGGGCGACATGACGCCGTTGTTCGAAGCGATCATCCAACACGTGCAGCCGCCGCAGGTCGACATCGATGGCCCGTTCCAGATGCGAGTTTCCTCGCTGGATTACTCCAGCTACGTCGGCGTGATCGGCGTCGGGCGCGTGCAGCGCGGCCAGGTCCGCACCAACATGCCTGTCGCGATCATCGACCACGAAGGCAAGCGCCGCAACGGCAAGGTGTTGCAGGTCATGGGCTTCATGGGCCTGGAGCGCCGCGAAGTCCCGGAAGCGCAGGCCGGCGACATCATCGCAGTCTCGGGCATCGAAAGCTTGAGTATTTCCGACACCATCTGCGATCCGTCGGCGGTGGAAGCACTGCCCGCGCTGACCGTGGACGAGCCCACCATCAGCATGACCTTTCAGGTCAACAGCTCGCCGTTCGCCGGCAACAAGGATCTCTCCGGCGGCAAGTTCCTCACCAGCCGCCAGATCCGCGAACGCCTGACGCGCGAGACCTTGCACAACGTTGCACTGCGCGTCGAGGAAACGGCCGATCCGGACAAGTTCAAGGTGTCCGGCCGTGGTGAATTGCACCTCTCGATCCTGATCGAGACGATGCGCCGCGAAGGCTATGAACTGGCGGTGTCGCGTCCGGAAGTGATCGTGCGCGAGATCGAGGGCGTGCTGCAGGAACCCTGGGAACAACTGGTCGTCGACATGGAAGAGGCGTACCAGGGCGGCGTGATGGAAAAACTCGGCACCCGCCGCGGCCAGCTGAAGAACATGGAGCCCGACGGCAAGGGTCGCGTGCGCCTGGAATACATGATTCCCGCGCGCGGACTGATCGGCTTCCAGACCGAGTTCCGCACGCTGACCGCGGGCACCGGCCTGATGTTCCACGTGTTCGATCATTACGGCGTGAAGTCGGACGGCATGATCGGCAAGCGTTCCAACGGCGTGATGATCTCCAACGCCACCGGCCCGGCACCGGCCTATGCATTGTGGGGTTTGCAGGACCGCGGCCGCATGCTGATCGACGCCGGCGCGCAGATCTACGAAGGCCAGTTGGTCGGCATCCACGCCAAGGACAATGACCTCACCGTCAATGCGCTGCGCGGCAAGCAGCTCACCAACGTCCGCGCCTCCGGCAAGGACGATGCGCTGACGCTGACGCCGTATGTGAAGCTGTCGCTGGAACAGGCGCTGGAATTCATCGACGACGATGAGCTGGTCGAGGTGACGCCGAAGGAAATCCGGCTGCGCAAGCGACACCTCACCGAAATCGACCGCAAACGCGCATCGCGGCAGGCGGCGTAAGAGCCGGGACTCGAAAACCGGACGCGAAAGGCAGGACCCAGTATCCGAGATCCAGCCGTTCAGGGCTGGCACTGTCGCGGCAGATAACTGACGTCGATGTCGGTGCTGCTGCAACGCCAGTGCAAGCGGGCGGCACTGCCCATCGGTGAAATCACCACGTGTCCGCCTCGAATGACGGTATTCGCCTCGTTGCCATAGGTCACCACCACCTTGCCCCCCGCCACGCGCACGCTGGTGACGTAGCGTGCGTGGATCGCTTCGGGTTTCGGCAGACCAAGTACCCGGTTGTTTTCGGGTAGCGCACCGCGCGCTCCAATGTATTCGGCTACCAGCGCGCGGGCGCGCTCCGTCAGTTCCAGGCCCTGTGCCACCTCCGCACGCAGCGCATGGCGTTGCCATGCGGGAACCGCAAACGAGGCCAGAAAGCCGCCGACCGGGAGTACCAGAAAAACGCCGGCGCCGATCACCACCAGCGCGATGCCCCAGCCCGGCATGCCGCTGGCGCGCGGCACTGGCAGCATCGGCTCCAGCAACGCCCCCTGCCCGTCTTGCCATTCGGCGAGGCCAGCCGTGCGCACCACACAGCAACCGGCCATATCATCGTGGAGCGCCCGTTTGCGCGCCGTCCACGCGGCGAGCAAAAAGCCGACACCCAAGGAAAAGACGGACACGAATTTCCCGAAGTAGCGTCCGGTGGCTCGTGCAAACCCGATCCGCCGTCCATATTCATCGGTGACACGCAGTCCGAGCGCGAGCTTTCCGATCGTCGCTTGCCAGCGCGAGGATTCGCAGACCGCGAAGTAGAGCCACACCACAACGATGCCAAACGGCTGCAAGGCGATGTCGACCAGCTCCGCCATCGCCGGTCCATGACCGCCGCCCAGCAATGTCCACGGCACCATCAGCCAGATGCCGGAACACAGCACCACCGTCCAATGAATCGCCGAAAAGACCACCGCATCGACAAGCAACGCGATGACCCGCCGCCAGAAGCCCGCGTACAGCCGCGGCTGAACCTGGTGCGAGGGCAGCATCGGCAAACCGTTTGCGAAAGCGTTGTCGGTTGAGCTCATCTGTAGTGATGGTGGCACAGCCGCCGAGCCACGTCATCTGCGGCCATGCAACAATGTGCGGCATGATTTCACGCGCGCGCACGATATTGCCCGACGTGCTGGCGCCGGGCTTGCGCATCGTGTTCTGCGGCACCGCTCCCGGCACCCGTTCTGCCCAAGAAGGCGCCTACTACGCGCATCCCGGCAATTATTTCTGGCGCACACTGTTCACGGTCGGCCTGACGCCGCGCCAACTTTCCCCGCACGCATTCCGCGAAGTGCTGCAATTTGGAATCGGCTTGACCGACGTCGCCAAGCACGCTTTCGGTTCGGATGCTGAACTGCCGCGCGGCGCGTTCGATGCCGGATCGCTGCGGCGCAAGCTCGCGCGTTGCAAGCCGTGCATCGTCGCTTTCACCAGCAAGAATGCTGCGCGTGCGGCACTGGGCCCGCCCGGCGCGTTCCGATACGGTCCCCAGGAATTGCGTATTGCGCAATCGCGCGTCTTCGTGCTGCCCTCGCCATCCGGGCAGGCGCGCGGTTTCTGGAACATCGAGCCATGGCGCGAATTGGCCGCGGCCGTCGCCGAAGAGCAACCCCCGTCAGCTGGTCCGGACCGTTGATTTGCGCACGATCAGCATCGCCAGTTCCAGCGACTGCTCGTAGTTGAGCCGTGGATCGACGGTCGATTTGTAGGCGCGGGCCAGGTCGGCCTCGGACAGGTCGCGTGCACCGCCCATGCATTCGGTGACGTCTTCGCCGGTCAGCTCCAGATGCACGCCGCCGAGGTGCGTGCCCGCCGCCGCGTGGATATCGAACGCCTGTTCCAGTTCGCTGCGAATGTTGGCGAAGCGTCGCGTCTTGACACCCGTGCCGAGTTTTTCGGTGTTGCCGTGCATGGGATCGCACACCCACAACACGCGCCGGCCGGTGGCTTGCACGGCTTCGATCAAGCGCGGCAGGTGCTGGCCGATGCCGCCCGCGCCCATCCGGTGGATCAGCGTCAGCCGTCCGGGGTCGTCGTCGGGATTCAATATCTCGATCAACTGTTGCAGCGGTTCCGCGTGCATCGCGGGCCCGATCTTGATCGCGATCGGGTTGCGGATGCCGCGGCAGAATTCGACATGCGCGCCGTCCAGCGCGGCGGTACGCATGCCGATCCACGGAAAATGCGTCGACAGGTCGAACCAGCCCCACTGGCGCGGCACCTGGCGCGTCAGCGCCTGCTCGTAATGCAGCAGCAGCGCCTCGTGCGAAGTGTAGAAATCCGCACGCTGGAAGCTCGCGATCGGTCCGGTCAGCGTTTCCATGAAATGCATCGCCCCGGAGATGCCCTCGACCATCTGCCGGTAATCGGCCGCCAAAGGCGAGCGTTCCACCCACGCGAGATTCCAGTACTCCGGGTGGTGCAGATCGGCGAAACCGCCGTCGATCAAAGCGCGCACGAAATTCATGGTCATCGCCGAACGCGAGTGGCCTTCCAGCATGCGCTGCGGATCGGGGCGGCGCGCTTCCGACGTGAACTCGGCGCCGTTGACCAGTTCACCGCGATAGACCGGCAACGTCACGCCGTCGACGGTTTCGGTATCGGCCGAACGAGGCTTGGCGTATTGACCGGCGAAACGGCCGACGCGCAGCACCGGCATGCGCAGTCCGTGTACCAGCACCAGGCTCATCTGCAGCAACACTTTCAGGCGGTTCGCAATCACCTCGTTGTTGCAGTCGGCGAAGGTTTCCGCGCAATCACCGCCCTGCAATAGAAAGCGCTTGCCCTGCTGGGCTTCGGCCAGCAGCGATTTCAACGCGAGCACTTCCCAGGAGGTCACCAGCGGCGGCAGCGCACCCAGCCGCTGCATGGCCGATTGCAATTCCGCCGCATCCTCGTAGTGCGGCATCTGCGCCGCCGGATGGCCTTGCCAGCTCTCGGCTTTCCACGGGCGCGCTTCACGGACCGGACGCAAGGAGCTGCGCGACGACACTTCGGGAACGGCCATATTCAACTCCTCGGGGCGCGCAGCGGGCGCGCATTCCCCAATCTATTCCCGCGCGGCCGCGGCAGCAATGCCCAGACACCGAGCAGCAAGTACCAGACCATCGTCCAGCCGGCCATCGACAAACCGAGGAAGCGCCAGGTCACCGCCGCACAGTTTCCATCGCCGTGCAGAACCACTGCCACGAATCGACCGAGCGGCATCGATCCGTGCTGGAGCATGGCAACGAGTGTGCCAAAGCTTGCGCCACAGGCAGGAACCTGATCCGCCGGCAACGACTGCAACCACAATTGGCGGGCTGCCATGGCAACGCCGAATGCCGCGCCGATCAATACCAGCACGATATAGGTCCGGCGTCCCTTCGCGCGCGGCGCATGCAGCCCGCCGATGAGGAAAAACAAACCCATCCATACGAACGCTATCCGCTGCATCACGCACAGGTAACACGGGATCTGATTCTGGTACATCTCCTCATACAGCGCGTAGCCGAGCAAGGCCGCGCAGATCAGGAAGCCGATCAGAAACGCAACGCGAAAGGACCAGCGGAATGGATTCATGACCAGTACGAATGGAGGAGCAGGCGGGCAACAGTAACGTTTTCGCGCTGGCGTGTCATGCCCGTCAACAAAAAACCCGGCCATGGGCCGGGTTTTCGTTTCCAGGTACGTGCCCCTGCATCAGTCTTCGGCGACCTGCGCCTGCGGACGATCGACCAGCTCGACATACGCCAATGGCGCATTGTCGCCATCGCGGAAGCCGCACTTGATGATCCGCAGGTAACCGCCCTTGCGCTCGCGATAACGCGGACCGAGTTCCACGAACAACTTGCCGACGGCCTGCTTGTCGCGCAGACGCGCAAATGCGAGGCGGCGATTGGCGACGCCGTCGACCTTGGCCAACGTGATCAGCGGCTCGGCGACCCGGCGCAGATCCTTCGCCTTGGGCAGGGTGGTGCGGATCAGTTCGTGCTTGATCAGCGAAGCCGCCATGTTCTTGAACATGGCTTCGCGGTGCGAACTGGTCCGGTTGA
>Ga0207705_10000367_pt1 | contig 40957 bp, 59 predicted proteins | sample KBSC13metaG_FD_184314 | JGI IMG/M metagenome (GOLD analysis project Ga0207705, IMG submission 184314) | Corn rhizosphere microbial communities from Kellogg Biological Station, Michigan, USA - KBS C1-3 metaG (SPAdes) (version 2) | ecosystem: Host-associated > Plants > Roots > Rhizosphere > Soil ... | reverse complement strand
GCAGACCCTCCGGTCTATGGAGTACGCCCAAACCATGGGTCACGCCCATAGATCGGTCTATGGATCACCTCCGGTCTATGGGTCATGCCCATAGTTGCGGCGTTCGAACCCGAGGACAGGCAAAAAGGAAAGGCCTATCCAGGAGCCTCCGGAGATATTGCCGGCTGCACCCCGAGATACTCGGGCCACGCAAAGCGTGGCCACCCAGCCCCTGTCACACCCTGCGACCTTCTGGTGACCTCACGATCTCGAGTGTTCTCACAGCGGAACCCCATACCACCTGGTGGTTGCAAACCGTTTGCACCCTCAGACCCTGCGTAGAGCCTCTCCAGCGTCCACCACCGCACCACAGCGCGTGTGCGTACAAACGGTTTGAACACGCTTTGGCAGGCCGGGTACACCGCCCACACGCTCCCTGCTGTTACACCCCGGTATAGGGGTCAAACAGTGGCAGCGCACGACGGTTACACCCCGGTATAGGGGTCAAACAGTCGCCTCCGCGTGGTCATCTACTGTGCAGGAGTTGCCGACCCTTCGCGACCGTCACCTCCGTTCCTACCCTGTGTAGGGAACTATGACTGAGCCTGTCCGGGTGTGATGGCTGACCTCTGGTGAGGCCTGGGCTAAGGCCGGCGAACAGTGACATTTTTCCTGACCATCGCCCGTCGTCCGGCTGTGTCTCCGGATTTTGGGGAGCTGCAAGTCTTCTGATCACTGTCGTGGGCAAGCCCAGAAACCGCCAAGGTGACCAAGTTTGTATTATGGCTTTAGACAGCGTCGTACTTATACAGCAAACTTGGTCACCTTTGCACCTCTCCATACCCGGTCGAGATACTCCCGGATTTTGGGGACGGTTGCAAAGCTCCCGGATTTTGGGGCGACCTGAAAAGTGATCAGAGAAAACAGCATCTGATCACGTGGTTTCGCTAAATAACTCTATCAACACAAGGAGAGTTATGAAAGTCGAACCACAAACCCTGCACGGCTGGTATGAGCGCATCCACGCGCTGAATGCGCTGCAGCAGGTTGCAGAGAGGCTTGGCCTGCTGAGTGACCTGGTCCCAGCTCGCAACAACATGTCTCTCCAAGACATCCTCATCGACGAGGTCTACATGGCTGCAGACAGCATCATCGATCTCGGAGGCGACGAGCAATGACCAACACCCACTACTGGATGCTCATGGGCCTGCTCGCTGTCTACGGCGAGGTCATCTGCTGGAGCCTGGGCCGCATTCGCAAGGCACTCGAAGCGAAGGAGACGACGGTCTCCACACCTGACTCAGTCACGGCGCCGCCGATCACCGTTCGCAGGCTCACCGCAGACCTCGAACAGGCCATCGTCAACGCGATCCACAAGAACACGAACAAGGGAGACAAGCAATGAGCACCCCACTAAACATCGACATTAGGCTCACCGCGCCTGACATGGACAAGGTGGTGCCCATCATGTACCTGCCTGGAATTCGACTTGCGCTTCTGGAGGCAATGCTTGACCAAGGGTGGAGCCGCCTCAAGGCAGAGCTTCTGAAGATCGAAGCAGAGAAGGAGCAAGCATGACCCGCACCGAAATGATTGAACGCCTGGAGGCACTTCGGAACAAGAAGACCAGTGCAGATGGCAGCGTCACATTCGACCCCTTCAATGAAGGAGACATGGCGCTGTTCAGAGGCCTGGTTCAGGTGCTCGAAGCCCTGCAGGCCGAGGAAGCTCAACACAAGGCGTTCGAGGCTGCAGGTGGTCTCCCTGCATACACGCTGCACATCAGCACGAAGGAAGGCGCAGAAACAGCTCGCAAGGCATTTCGTGCAGAGACCATCACGCCAGCTGAGATTGCCTCTGCGTCTTTGCCGGAACGCAACAGCAACGCGGCGAACAGCATCGCCAACAACACCATCAGGGCAACTCAGTACACCCAAGCTGCTCTGACCCTCGAAGACCGTGTGACTGCTATGGAGTCAGCAGTCCAAGCTCTGATCCAACGATACGCGATCGCAGCGGATGAACAGCGTTGCAGGCTCGTAGGTGAGATTAAAAAGATGACACATCTGAAGAAGTCCGGAGGTGCGCAATGAGTGTCTACGCAATGACTGGAGACCCCTACCCGCTGCACCCTGGGGCGAACATTAGCCAAGCCGGCCAGCTTCCACCGGCCGTCGAACACCTGACGGAACTTCCAGAGGGCAAGCGCAACTTCATGTGGGACGTATTTGGCACCGGCCCAGGCACCTCGACTCAATGGGCAGAGCAGTTTGCGAAGCTCCGTGAGCAACCGTACTACTCCGTTCTGGCTCTGCCTTCGGAGTTTTCGCCACGTGGCAAGGTGTTCTGGAACGAGTACATCAAGCGCGAGAACGCTCGTCTCGGAGACGCGCAATGAAGATCGTCTCGAAGCGTCACCCCAACCGTCAGCTTGTCAACCACGGAACACACTTCACTGTAGTAGGTGAGCCTGGGGTTGCGTACTACGTGAATGTCGCACACCCGATGTTCCGCAAGAAGACCAAGCTACCGTTTGACGCCATTAATGGCGGCCGTCTCGGCTTCTCGGAGCGCAATGGTTTGGAGTCTGAGTGCAAGCGTTGCGGTTGGACAGTAGACGAGTACCTGAACGAGCGCGACCACCGAGTCTTCAACAAGCTCGCTCCTTTCGATTGGGTAACTGACGAGATGCTGGCCGGAGCCAAGCCATGATCGCCGACATCGTGTACTACCTGCCACTGGTGTGCATCTTCATCTTTGCGGTCGTCGGCACCCACATCATCGAGACCCGCTGGAACCGCTGGAAGGCGACCCGCAAGCTCCGCAAGGCCGACAAGGAGACCCTCAAGTACGTGGAGACCCACGGCTTTGACCGTCGCAGTGATCGGACAGAGCGTCGCACAGGAGACCGTAGGCAATGACAGTACGTGAACTTATCGAATACCTGAGCAGGTGCCCTGAGCAGGACTGGAACGTGTCGATTGATGGCAAGACACCATTAGTCGCGTGCGACTGCCTGGGGTACAGAACCGAGTACCCCATCACGTCCGAGAACCTCATCATTTCCAGCATGGTGCCAACGAACACACCAGAGGAATGCGAATCGGTCGTCATCGAACTACAGGCAGCAGTGGACGAGCTGTCCAAGCCAAGGACTTTGCAATGACCAGCACCCCCTACAGCCGCTCCCAAGTGGAGTCCTACCGCACCGTCATCGAGTCGCTCCTCTCGAAGCGCACGAACGTCTGGATGGCCCTCGACAAGCGCGACCTCGACGACCTCATTCGGATCGAGCTGAAGCTCCAGGACGCCGCGAAGAAGGCGCTGATCTCGTGACAGTCATCCGCAGCCGCAAGCCAAAGCAGAAGACGTTCGAGGAACTAGAACAAGACATGCTGGTCGCACTCGCTGCGCTCGTCGCTGGCAGTCACGAGATGCGCTCCACAGTGACCTACTCGAAAAATTGGGATGGCTCCGCAGCGATCTCTGTAGAGGCCACCTTCAAGCCCAAGCCATGAACTTCGAAATCGACAACACACCACCAGAGTACGACGGACTCCGCTCCGTCAACCTCGAAGACGCAGACGTAGAGATCACCAATGAACCGGTGTGGGGCGCGCCCCAGCCCGACCCTGCGGTCATCAGCGCGAACACCAAGCGGCACTGGAAGGACAACCCTGAGCGTCGGGCAGCGCAGTCCAAGCGCATGTCTGAGCAGCGCCGCTCCGGGAAGGTCAAGCCCAAGTACACCCCTGAGCGAAACGCGAAGATCGCGGCGTACCACGAACGTCGCCGCGCCGAGAAGGCTGCAGCCGAGGCCGCTAAAGACGTCTGACCACGCCCGAATCTCTAAATAGCCCACGTAATCAGCGGGCCATGTGAGCCCGGAGAAAGGGCTACATGAAGAACGGCAAGTGGGCTATTGAAGACCAAGGCCAGGGATGGCGCGCCGAGCTGAAGGCAGCAAAGCTGGCGTGGGCAAAGCGTGATCTCGATGAGTATCACCAAGCGATTGAGAACGACGTGTACATGCGTGCTCTCAACGGTCACTCGCTGACGCACATCGCACAGTCGTACGGCGTCCCCTACGCAGATTTCAAGCCGGTCTACGGCGATGTCTGGGCAATCGGCAACGGTCGCCTGCAGACGCACATCGCCGAGAAGACCATCGACAACGGCCTGAACACCGGTCAAGTCGTCGCAACCATTTGGCTTGGCAAGACCCTTGGTGGTCTGTCCGAGAAGCCAGCATCAGACGTGTCCGTCGAATCGGGCGATGTGAAGATCAACATCACTCTCGTCGACAAGGATCACATGCCTGAAGACGACGACTGATGCCGAAGAAGCACGATCCAATCACAGCTTCACGGGACTCGGTTGCAGGACGTTCAAGGGCAGAAATCAAGGCCTCTCTAGGCCTTGTTCCATCCTCGGCTTGGTCAAACGCCGATCCGCTCATTGAAGAGGTCAAGCCACACGCACGTGAGTTCGTGGCGCTTGTACGTGAGGTGCGCAACCACTGGACGCACGTTAACGGTGGCTACTGCTCGGCCCAAACGAAGGGGCAGGGACAGAACTCACCGCACAAGGGGCGTCGAGTATGAACCTCGACCTCAAGCTCCTCAAGCACCAGCGCGAGTTCATCAATGACATCACGACCCGCAACCTTGCGTTGATCGGTGGGTACGGCTGCGGCAAGACCAAGGTGCTTGCCACGAAGCTCATCACGCTGTCGATCTACAACGCTGGCTACGAAGGCATCGCCGTGTCTCCGACTTTCGGCATGTCGACGAAGAACCTCATCCCTGAGATCGAGAAGCAGCTCAACAAGTACCGCATCCCATACAAGTTCCATAAGCAAGACATGGTGTTTGACATCCATGTGTGCGGAAAGATCACCAAGCTTCACACGATGGCCGCCTCGAACGGCAACTGGAAGAAGGCGGCTGGTCTGAACGCTGCGTTCTTCGGCATCGACGAGGCTGACCTCTTGGACGCTGAGGACTTCGCTGCAACGTGGAACATGATGTCTTCGCGTCTTCGCAGCGGCAAGGTCTTCCAAGGCGTTGCAGTGTCGACGCCTGAAGGCTTCGGCGGCTGCTACAAGTTCTGGGTTGAGGACGTAGAGAAGAAGCCTGAACTCGCCGAGTCACGCCGGATCATCAAGGCCTCGACGTACGACAACCCGTACCTCCCGCCTGAGTACATCACCGACCTTGAGTCGAAGTACCCGGAAGAGCTCATCAAGGCCTACCTCATGGGCGAGTTCGTCCACTTGGCAGGACGACCGGTGTACTGGAAGTTCGACAAGGAACTCAACACCTGCACCGAGACGCTCGCTGACTTCTCTCAGCACATTCTCCACATCGGCCAGGACTTCAACAAGAACGTCAACGCTGGTGTCGTGTGCGTCATCAAGAACAACAAGGCGTATGCGATCGACGAGCTGTACGGGCTGTCGGATGCGCAGGCCCTTGCGACCGAAATCAAGCGCCGCTACCCATGGCACACCGCGAACAACGCGATTCGCTTCTACCCGGACGCATCTGGCTTCGAGGGCATCCAGACCCTCAAGCGGAACTTCCCTGAGTACGCCCTGAACGGCGAACCGAACTTCCGCTTCAGCAAGTCGAACCCGCGGGTCGAGAAGCGCGTTGCATCGGTCAATGCGAAGTTCAAGCCAGTCAATTCAGCGCCTGAGTGCTTCGTGAACCCACAGAAGTGTCCTGAGCTAATGAAGGGCCTCACCCAGCAGGTGTACGACAAGAACCAGGAGCCCGACAAGCACTCTGGAATCGACCACGCCCTCGACGGGTTCGGCTACTTCATCAATACGGTGTGGCCGCTTGCGGGCAATGTCACAGCGCGTGTCGCCTAAGCACTAAATAGGTGACAAAACACGAACTGGATTCCGGATGGCAAAGACCCTCACATTCCAAGACTTGAACGGCGACGACAACGCTGAAGCGCAAGTTCTTCTCGACTACTACGACGGCGAGCAGCTCGAACACCTCATCGAGGTGCTCAATGAGCAGCGCAAGGACTGGAAGCAGCGCAAGTTCATCCCTCGCGTGCGCAACGTCACCAAGACCATCGTCGACAAGTCCGGTCTGCTGTTCAACGGCGCTCCGAAGCTCGAAATCATCACCAAACCAGGTGCACCAGTCGTCACCGATGACATGTTCAACGCCCTGATGGAGCGTTCGGACTGGCTTGAGTTCTTCCAGAACGTTGACGTGTACACGCGTCTCCTCAAGTCGACCTGCATCCTCCAACAGAAGTACGTCGCGACCCCGCAGACGACCCAAGACGGCAAGTACGTTCCTGACTTCCAAAAGGGCGATGCACTGCTGCTCATGCTGCTCACCCGTGCGAACTCTGCTGTGAAGCTAGATATCACGGGAACCATCGTCATCGAGGTCGCCTACCTCACGTCTGAGATCGACTCGTCTGGCGACTTCACGTACCGCTCGGTCACGCCTGAAGAAATCTCCGACTGGGAAGTCCACGACCAAAAGGAACTGAAGGTCTCGTCTCGTGTAAATCCAGACGGCTTCGTGCCTGCCTCGATGGTGTACGACGTGAACCGTCCTCGTCGTGGTGCTTGGGTCAACCCGCCCGAAGACATCGTCTCGCTTCAAGAGATGGTCAACCTCGCTCTGACTGACACCGAGTTCGCCATCGCTCACCAGAAGCAGAAGACCCTGTTCACCAACGCCACCGTGTCTGGCTCACGCTCAGTCGGCACCGGCACGATGCTTGGTATTCCGCACGCTGAAGAAGGCTTCACCCCAGCCGGCACCGCCTACCCATCGAACGCTGGCAACGGCCAGAACGCAATGGGTGGCCTCGGAGCGGTCGTCACGGTCACGACAGGTGACCCACAGACAGCTCCGTTCGTGAAGTTCGACGGCCCTGTGTCTGACCTCGACACCCTCAACACGGTTATGGACGAACTCGTCCGTGCTGTTGCCTACGACTGGTCAGTCACGATGCGTACAGAGGGCTCAGGCAAGGCGAACTCTGGCTTCCAGATCATCGTCGAAGAGATGGACAACCTGCAGCTTCGCGAGAAGCGCTCACAGTCGATGCAGTCGGCTCTTCGCCGCTTCTACTCGATCACACAGCGCCTCTACCCGACGCTCACCGCTGGTCTGCTCCGCGCCACGTTCGCGCCACCATCGCTGCCAGTCAACACCGTCGAACAAGAAGGTCTCTGGTCTGACCGAATCTCGGAAGGCCGTGCGTCCGTCCTCGACTACATGATGGAAGTGAAGGGCCTCGACGAATCTGAAGCGTGGGAAAAGATCTACGAGATTCAGGAAGTCAACGCAAAGCTCGGCTACCAAGTGTCGCTCACCGCAAAGGAACAGGCGACATCGCCAATCGGCGCACCAGTTCCTGCAGGCGGCAACAACCCATCAGGAACGCCATAAGTTCGCTTGGATTCACTAAATAGCTGCACGACTCGAAAGAGTCACCGCAACTATTGATGGAGTTCAATAACTATGGCTGAAAACGCCGACCAAGCACCCGTGACTGGAGAGTCACAAGAGACCGTCGAGAGCCTCAAGGCTCGACTCGCGGAAATGGAAGTTGGCTTTAAGAGCCTTTCCGACGAAGCAACGAAGAACAAGCATCTTCGCCGCCAAGCCGAGAAAGAGCGCGACGAGCTTCGTACCAAGACCAAGGTCACCGACAAGTCTGATGAAGATTACAAAGCCCTCTGGCAACAGACCACTGAGAAGCTGACCAAGGTTCAAGAACGAGCCAAGGCCGCAGACATCAACTCTGCGCTTAACGCGCAGCTCCTGAAGTCCAAAGTTTCTGCAGACAAGGTATCTGCCGCCATTGGCCTCATTGACCGCGCTCTTCTTGAGTGGGATGAGGACGCAGGAGTGGATTCCCACTCGGTAACTGCTGCCGTTCAGAAGCTGAAGTCCACCTATGGATTCCTCTTCGAGTCGACGGTTCAAGCAAACACCGACGTGAAGACCCCCAGCGACGGCGGTACTGGAAAGAACACGATTTCGCGTGCTGATTTCGAAGCACTTTCTCCATTGGAGAAGGCCGCAAAGATGAAGTCCGGCGTGAAGTTGAAGGACTAATTCTCTTAAAGGACTCTCATGGCCGCAACTCTTGGCTCGAACACCCTTACCGGTCTGATCCCGGTAATCTACGAAGCGATGGATGTCATCCCTCGCGAACTCATCGCAGGCGTTTCCGCTGTTCAGCGCGACTCCTCGGCTGACATGGCCGCTCTGAACCAGACGATCCGCTCGCACGTCGTTCCAACGATGACGATGACGGACGTGAACCCTGGTGTCACGAACACTAACGGTCAGGCTGTCACCCTCGGCTACGCAGACCTGCAGATCACCAAGGTCAAGAACGTTTCGTTCGCATGGGCAGGTGAAGAACAGATGGCTCTCGGCGGTCAGTACGCCTCCATCGTCCGCGACCAGTTCTCGCAGGCTTTCCGCACCCTCGCTAACGCGATGGAAGCCGATGTTGTCACGGCAGTTGCTGCTGCAGCTTCGCGCGCAGTCGGCACAGCTGGTACGACTCCATTCGGCACGGCAACCTCGATGGCTGACTTCGCCAGCGCAGTCCAAGCTCTCAACCAGAACGGTGCTCCACAAAGCGACCGCTCGATGATCCTCGGCTCCCAAGCTGCTGCATCGATCCGCGGTAACCAGACCATTCTCCTGAAGAACAACGAAGCCGGCTCGTCCGACCTCCTGCGCGCTGGCATCCTCGGCCGCGTTCAGGGCTTCGACATCGGTGAATCCGGTCAGATCGCTGACACTGGTGCTGCTGTTGGTACGGGCGCTTCCTACGTTGTCAACGGCGCTACGGCTGCTGGTGCAACGTCCATCGTTCTGAAGACCGGCACGGGCACCATCCTCGCTGGCGACGTGGTCACCATCGGTGGCAGCAAGTACGTCGTTCAGACGGGTATCGCCGCTCCAGGCACGATCACCATCGCTGCTCCTGGTCTCCGCGCTGCTGCTGCTGACGGCGCAACCGTCACGGTCAACGCCGCTTCGGCCAAGAACGTCTTCCTCCAGAAGGCCGGCTTCCTGCTCGCTACCCGCCTGCCAGCCATGCCACAAGGCGGCGACGCTGCTTCGGACGTGACCTCGGTCACCGACCCTGTCTCGGGTCTGTCCTTCCAGATCGCGCTGTACAAGCAATACCGTCAGGTCACCATCGACGTCGCAGTCGCATGGGGCACGAAGGTTCTGCGTCCAGAGTTCTGCGGCGTTCTGCTCGGCTAATCTTCTGCGGCCTTGTCCGCTCAAGTCTCTAGTTAGACAAACCACACAAAGGGAGCCCATCGTGGCTCCCTTTTTCGTTTGCACTAAATAGACCCATCACTCAGTCAGAACAAGGAACTCCATGGTCACCATCGTTGTTGAAGATGGATCAATCGTCGCTGGTGCGAACTCGTACGTCTCCCTGGCCGATGCTTCGACCTACCTTGGGAACTGGTACGGCACCGCATGGACAGCCCTGCAGCCAGCCGCGCAATCGTCAGCTCTCTACTACGCACAGTACGCACTTGACCGCCTCTACGGTCGCAAGTACCTCTCAATCATTCCTCCAGCAAGTCAGCAGACGCTGCTGTGGCCTCGCTACACCTTCCTCGACAACACGTATCGACTGATCCAGGGCAACCAAATCCCCCAGGCCATCAAGGACGCGCAGTGCGAACTCGCGATGATGTACATCAACAACGTGTCGCTCTTCCCGAACGAGTCTGACAACACGTTGTTCAAGAGCGTTTCTGTCGACGTTGGCGTGAAGATCCAGAAGGACTATTGGGAGAAGCCGAAGGACTCTGAGACGTACTCGGGGTTCCGCAAGGTTGACCTCATCCTCTATCCAGTCCTTGAGCAGACGAGCAACAAGTCTGCCTCCCTGACGCTATGAGCAGCATCGACTACGCAGCTCTTGGCAGCACGGTGACCTCCCTGATGGCTGACTTCGGCACGCCGATCACTGTCAGCCGTGCAGGAACAACCCTGTTCACGACGAGCGCTGTCTTCACTGAGGTCAAGACCGTTCAAGACCAGTCATCGAACACGTCGAAGATCACACGTCTCAACAACGCCCAGGCTGTCGCAACCATCGGCCCTGTGAAGACGCCACCTCTCCCAGGTGACCAAGTCTCAGGCAAGGGTCGTCTCTTCAAGGTCATCGAGGTCGAGGCAGTCAAGCCAGCACTGACCGTCGTGGCCTACAAGCTGAAGGTGCAGTGATGAGCACACCACACGACGTTGAAGTGACCTTCGTTGAGATCAAGTCGAAGCTCCGTCGCTTCAAGGAGGAGTACGCAGTCGAGATGCTTGAGCGCATTCGTGCTCGCACACCTGTGCTGTCTGGTGCCCTCAAGGGCGGTTGGGGTCAGACCCAACGACAAGACGGCTTTGAAATCTACAACACCCAGGACTACGCAGGGTACGTCGAGTACGGCACTGTCCACATGGCACCACGCGCAATGATCCGCACAACTCTGGTTGAGAAGGAGCAGATCAAAGAAGTGGCGTTCGAGAAGGCAGGCATCAAGAAATGAGCATTTCCTCGACCATTGCACTGCTGGAAGGCAACCTCGCGAACATCGCAGGGTCTCCTGCAATCCAGCTTGAGAACACCGTCTACAACGACACAGGTGATCCATGGCTGCGTGCGACTCTCCTGCCTGCCACATCGCAGCTCATGACCATTGGTGTAGGCGCACAGAAGAAGATGCAGGGCCTCTATCAGGTTGACTGCATCTGCCCTGAAGACCTCGGCTCTGCTCAGGCACACCAACTTGCTGACGCTGTTGTCGACGCATATCCCATCGGTCTACGTCTCACAGACGGAACGACCACGGTCATCATCGAACTGGCCTCTGCACTGCCTGCACTGCCACTTCTGACGTACTACTACGTCCCTGTGCAAATCCAGTGGTCAGTCTACGAATGATTGCGGTGTAACTCACTAAATAGGTTGTCTCACCCTAACAAGGACAACCTAGATGACCACATTCGCACAAGGCTCACGCCAAGTCATTTCGTACGTGTCTGAAACCACGTATGGCGTTACGCCAGCCACACCGACGTTTGTGGCAATTCCAGTTGCGAGCTTCAACATCAATCCGACGATTGACCAGCTTGCAGACAACTCGATCCGATCCGACCGCCAGACCCGCTACTCGCTCACTGGCAACACCCACATCACGGGTGACTTTGACGTCAATCTCAACAACCACAACTTCGATCCGTTCTTCGCCTCGCTGCTGACCGGTGCTTGGTCAACCAACATCCTCAAGTTCGGCAACCTGTCTGCCCCATCCTTCACATTTGAAGCAGGCGCGACCGACATCAGCGAGTACTTCCAGTACACGGGCGTTGTGATGGACAAGCTCTCGCTCTCCGTGAGCACGACTGGCGTGGTGACCGCAAAGTTCTCCGTCATCGGCAAGGGCGTCACCCTCACGTCCGCCACGGCAGCAACAACCCTGACGCCTGTCACTGAACACGCACCGTTCACCCACATCGGTGGCACGTTCAAGGAAGGCGGCTCGATCACCGCGCTGATCTCGAACTTCACGCTGAACATCGACAACAAGACGACTGGCAACTTCACGCTCGGTGGCAACACGACTCAAAACCTTGCCTCAGGCATGGTGCAGGTCGCTGGCACCGCTGGCGTCATGTTCGCTGATGCGGTCATCGCGAACAAGTTCCTGCAAGGCACGCCAACGTCGTTCGACTTCACGCTGACCGACGGTACGAACACCATCGAGATCACCTGCCCGAACGTCAAGTACACGGGTATGACGCGTCAAGTTTCCGGCCAAGGCCCGATCACGCTGAACGTCGCATTCACCGCTCTGTACGACTCCGGCTCGTCCTCAACCCTCACTATCACGCGCTCGTCCTAATGGCTAAGTACTCCCTCGCTCAACTGAAGCCATCCGCTGTCGACATGCCGGTCACGCACCCCGTGCTCGGCGACCTTGAACTCACGCTCAAGGTTCAGGGCGGTACGGCTCCCACAGTCCGTCAAAAGTCGCTTGAGGCCGCTGCATGGCTTCAAACGGCCGCGAAGGAGCAGAAGCCGCTCGAACTGGTGAAGCTCCTGAACACAAGCACTGACGCTGTCAACGAAGCCGCAGGCGTGGCAATCCTTGGTTGGTCTGACGACGAAGCCATGGGCGGCCCTTACACGCCTGAGTATGCGATGCAGCTCATGAAGAACCCAGACATGGCCTGGCTTCGTGAGCAAGTCACCGCGTTCGTTGGCAAGGAAGAGAACTTTTTTCGTCGCGCTGGCGAGTGAACTCGTCCGCTTGATTGAGACAGAAACAGAACTGAACACCCCTGACGCCGCAGGCCAAACCATTCGGCAGCAGTTGGAGTTCAACGCAGCGAAAGCAGCGGCACTAGGTTGGGCGAAGGACGCAAGACTCGATCCATTCGAGTTCTCCGTCCCTCACCGCTTCCACCTCTACGCATCGACGCTGCTCTACCTGTACTCGTCGATGTCAGCGGGTCGCCAAGTGTCGGAAAGCGGGGTACAGGCTCACACATGGTCAGACATGTTGGCTTGGACAGAACTGAACGAATACGTGCTCGATCCCTACGAGATCGACACGCTCAAGGCAATGGACGTGGCGTACGTACGCACGTTCAACCGCCTCAAGGCGGAAAGGTCAAGGTAAATGGACATCCTTCAACTGCTCTTCAAGGCAGACACCCACGAGCTGGAAGGCGCGGAGAAGACTGTTGAGGAACTCCACGAGAAGGTCGCTGACCTCGCGAAGGACGTGCCGGGTCTCGGTGAAGCGTTCGGCAAGCTCGGTGGCATCGCAAAGGATGTAGGCAAGCTGCTCGGTGAGTTCGAGCTGAGCCTCGGCGGCATCGTCATCGGTGCTGCAGCCGCTGTCGCTGCGCTTGGTGCTGTCGGCATCGCAATGGCCTTCAAGTGGAACGAAGAGATTGACGAGGTGAACGACCTCGCTGACGCGTTCGGCTACTCCGCAACACAGATGCTCCTCATGAAGGAGGCCGCTGAGAAAGCGGGCTCGAGCATTCAGTCTGTCGAAGGCGAGTACGCCAAGGTTGCCAAGGCCGCATTCAACGCCAATGACCCACTCAAAGGCACAGGTGCTGCGTTCAAGCAGCTCGGCATCGACATCAACGGCTCTAACGGCGAGCTGAAGTCCGCACAGGAACTGACCGAAGAGGCAGTCAAGAAGTGGAAGGACGGTGCCCAAACTACCGCTGACTTCGCTGCAATGTCGGCAGTGCTCGGCAAGTCATGGGAGCAGAACCTCCCAGCTCTTGAGGCAGTCGCTGAAGCCAACCGCATCGCGAACGAGCTGCAAGAAAAGGGCATCGGCATCAGCCAAGAGTCGATCAAGGCGTCTGACGAGAACAAGTCCGCCAACCTCGAACTCAAGGGCGTCTTCTCGGACATGGGTTCTCGCCTCGTCGAGATGGTCATTCCTGCGTTCACCAACCTCACGAAGTGGCTTGCGAAGAGCTACGAATCCGGTGGCCTCCTGAAGGGCATCTTTGACCTGCTTGCTGGTTCTACATGGGCACTCATGGGAGTTGTCCGAATCCTCATCGGTGCCTTCGAGGGTGTTGACCTGGTCGTCAGCCTCCTGGGTAAGAGCATCGGCGCTCTCGGTGCCTCGCTCGTAGCCCTCGTCAACCGTGATTGGGCAGGAGCCAAGAACGTTTGGGTCGAGTACTTCCACGATGCGAAGAACGAAGTCGAGGAGTTCGGCAAGAGCGTCAAGGATCTTGCGAAGCAGCAAATGGACGGACTGCCTGAGTTCATGGGCGGTTCTGGTCGCACGGTCGCAAAGAACAAGGCCGGTAACTCTGGCAAGGAAGGCGGCGAAGCCAAGGAAGACCCTGCCAAGAAGGAGAAGGTCGACACGACGCAGAACGCCATTGAGGCCCTCATCAACACGCTGCAGAAGCAAGTTGACGTTCAAAACCACCTCAACACCGTCCAGCAGATCGACAACCAGCTCAAGGAAAAGCAGTTCGACAAGGCGTCTGAAGCCAACATTCAGCGCGTCAAGACGCTCGCGCAGCTCAAGGACTACGCCGACACGAACAACATCATTGATGAAGGCACCAAGCGTCTCACCGAGTCGTCGAAGTCCTACATCAAGGCCATCGAAGATCAGATTGCACCGATCCAGAAGTCGAAGGAGGCGCTCGCACTTGAGAATGCCCAGCTCAAGCTCCAAGCAGAGTACGAGAAGACCGTCGATGACCTCAAGAAGAAGGGCCTTGCAACTGAGTCTGCTCTCAAGGAAGCAAAGGACAACCTGACTGCTTCGCAGCAGGCCTTGAACGCTGAGTACGACAAGCAGAAGAACTACATGAACGACTTCGTCGGTCGTGGTGTCGACTCGTACGTCAAGGGCATTGGCACGATTCAAGACTCGCTGCAGAAGGTCGTCTCGAACGGTCTGCAGGGCTTCGAGACCCAGCTTGATAACCTCATCACGACTGGCAAGTTCAACTTCAAGGACTTCGCGAAGTCGATTCTTGAAGACATCGCCAAGATGATCATCCAGTTCACGATCATGATCCCGATCGCCAAGGCGCTCAAGGAAGCCCTTAGCGGCTCTGGCTCAAGCAGCGGCGGTTCCTCGTGGGGCTCCATGGCTGGCACAGCAATCAGCGCTTGGATGGGTGGTGCCGCCGAAGGCGGTACGTTCCCTAACGGTTCGACCGTTCTCGTCGGTGAGAAGGGCCCTGAACTCCTCAAGATGGGTGCAAACGGCGGCACGATCACGCCAAACAGCGGCTCTGGCATGTCTAGCGGCCCAGGCAGCGTGACCATCAACACGCCAATCCAAATCACGATGACTGGCGGCGACGTAGGCAATGCGTCCGACCGTGCAGCTCTCATCAAGCAAATCCAAGAGACCTCCCGCGCTGTCACGCGTCAGGAACTCACTACCGCAATGCGCCCGGGTGGTGTCATGAACCCGGTTCGCCGCTAAGGAACGAAATGGCTGCTCTTCCACTGCAGACACTCATCTCGCAAAACTCCACGTTTCAGAAGGGCTACCGCTCTCGGACGATGCGTCTTGGCGATGGCTTTGCCCATCGTGGCCCAGACGGCCTCAATCCCGTTGAGTGGCACGGCACCATCATTTACCAGAACATGAATGCAACCGACTTCGCGACCCTCATCGCGTTTATCGACGGCATTGGCTCCTGGGGCACGTTTGACTACCAGCCTCCTGGAGCAACGTCTACCTCGAAGTTCTCCATCGACCCTTCTGGTCCATCAATCTCAATCTCGGCAGGCAACGTCTACAGCGTCTCGTTCCAGTGCCGCAATGAGTGGGACATCTGATGAGCGCACAACAAGACCTATTTGCAGCGGTACAGGACGCCGTCGTCGAACTCTTCACTATCGACGCAACGGTTCGCGGTCAAGGTGTCATCCGCTTCTGCGCTGGCACCAACGCCATGGGGCAAGCTCCAATCTTCAACGGCAACACGTACACCACACTGCCGATCACTGGTGAGGGCTGGGCACGAACTACCGGCGACTCAGCACCACGCCCAACGCTCACGATCTCGAACATCAACGCGGTCATTCAGGCGCTCGTCTATTCGGCAGGCGACCTTTCCGGCTCGACGCTGACGCGTCAACGCATCTATTCGAAGTACCTCGACCAAGGCAACTTCCCACGTTGGAATCTGCTGAACTACTCGCAGGGCTTTGACAACGCTGCATGGGGAAAGCTCAATTGCACGGTCTCAAGCGATGTCACAACAGCCCCTGACGGCACCGTGACGGCTGACAAGCAGATTGAGAACACGACTGCCACGGTTGCTCACCGACTGAGCCAAACGCTCAGCTTGACCGCAGGCACCACGTACACATTCACGACCTACATCAAGGCCGCAGGCCGTACCGCCGCCTACCTTGCAATGCCACAGGCCGCATTTGGAGGCACCTCCACCGGCTCATATTTCGACCTGTCTGCAGTCACTGCAACCAAGGTGGGAACGGCAACGTCAACGATTACGTCAGTCGGCAGCGGGTGGTATCAGTGCTCTGTTACGGCCACCGCGACAACGACCACATCCGACGTGGCTGGCATTTACACAGCCATTGGAGCGAGCACAACCTACACGGGTGACGGTACGTCCGGCTTGTACGTTTGGGGCGCGCAGTTCGAGGCAGCATCAGCATTCTCGACCTATCAACTAATCGTGAACAACAACTGGTGGTTCACGTCAGACACTACGCAGCTCCTGAGCAACGACATCTACATCATCGACCGTCTCATCTCGATGGACAAGGTGTCAGCACAGTTCGAGCTTTGCTGGCAGTTGGACCGTCCAGGACTGCGACTGCCTGGGCGCATCGCTCTTCGCGACGTTGGCTTCCCTGGACTTGGCCTGAACGCCCCTAACTGACGCAAAGTCACTAAATAGTCGATGGTTCTCCCATCGACTTTCACCGATCACGCACTCGCTTGCTTCCCAAAAGAGGCATGTGGGCTCATGTGTGGCGGCGAGTTCATCCCCTGCGAGAACGTCTCAGACACCCCTGAGACCTCCTTTCGCATCGAGCCGCACCTCATCGCGTCTCGGGATGACATCGACTACATCGTCCACTCCCACACCATCAAGGCAGGGAAGGTCGACCCACGCATTCCATCTGTTGCCGACATGCACGGCCAGATCGACACCGACCTCCCATGGGCCATTGCGTACTGCGACGGCGAGACGGTCACACAAGCTCTCACGTTCGGCGACACCGTCCGCCCTCCGCTTGAGGGCCGCGAGTGTGTCCTGAACGTCGCTGACTGTCTGACCCTAGTCACCGACTACTACGCAGAGCGTCACGACATCCATCTTCCTGCTGTCCCACGTGCCATCGACTGGTGCGAGCGCGGTGAAGACCTCATCAACGACAACCTGGCTCGGTTCGGGTTCACCCAGGTGACGCTGGCTGATGCCCGTCCTGGGGATGCAGTGCTCTTCAAGCTGCCGAACACGAAGGTCGCCAATCACATCGGGGTGTACCTGGGCAACAACGAGGTGCTGCATTCACTTTGGGGTCGCCTTTCGTGCATCGACCAACTCTCGACCTATGCCAAGTACGTGGACAAGGTCGTTCGCCACAAGGACATCCAATGATTCGCACTGCAATCTTCCACGGCTCGCTTGCCAAGAAGTTTGGCAAGAAGCACAAGTTCGCAGCACACACCGTCTTCCTTCTCATGAAAGGGCTGATCGTTCAGCTCGGCGAAGAGCGTGGTGCAGAACTCGAACGCACGATCCGTGCTGGCAAGTGGCACGTCTCGCTTGGCCCAAAGGTCACCAAGGAATCGCAGATCAACGAGGAGCAGGTTCACCAACAGCTCGGCGACATCAAGGAAGTTCACTTCTACCCTGAGGTCACTGGTGACGGTCTCGGCAAGTGGTTCAGCGTCATCGTCGGCATCGTGCTAGTCGTTGTTGGTGCTGTCCTGACCTACTTCGGTATGGGCAGCATCGGCGTCCCGATGATGAAGATGGGCGCGATGATGATCATCACGGGAACGATCTCGGCCCTCTCACAGAAGCCGACTGTCGCGAACCAAGGCGGCACATCCAACCCGAACTTCTTCTTCAACGGCGGTGCAAACACGAACCAGCAGGGCACGCCGGTTCCGCTCATCTTTGGCCGTTGCGGTCGTGCAGGCTCCCTCGTGGTCTCGCAAGGCATCACGTCCGGCGTACCAGCCTAAGGGAGCGTAATGGGAATCGTCTCCGCAACCAACCAGATCACAGGCGTCACATACCAGAACGGCGTCGCTGTCCCGAAGCCAGGTGTACTGCAGTCGACATCGTATGCACGAATGGTCAACGTCATCTCCGAAGGCGTCATTCAGGGCCTCGCAGACCAAGCCAACCCACTGAAGTCCATCTACTTCGCCGGCACGCCTGTACAAGACCCGACCTCAGGCACGTTCAACTTCCAGGGCGTTAAGGTCACGGCCAACACGGGTACGGCGACTCAGGCCTACATCCCTGGCTTCTCGGCCGCCGAGAACCCAGTCGCTGTCAGCACGACTCTTGTCCATGCAACGCCACTCGTACGAACCACGACGACATCCAGCGTTGACGCAGTGCGCGTCACGATTCAGTACCCGCAGGGTCTGCAGAACGTCGACTCCAAGGGCCGCTCGAATCCAACGACGGTGAACATCACCATCGAGACGAAGCTCACATCGTCTGGCACGTGGACAACCGTCTTCTCGAACGAGGCAACGTACGGCAAGGCCGAGCCGAACTACCAGAAGGACTACTACATCCCACGTCCTTCCGGCACCGGCACATGGGACGTTCGTGTCACTCGCGTGACTGCTGACTCTGCGACCCCGAACACCCTCATCAACGGCACGATGTGGTACGAGATGACGGAGATTCAGGACGTGCAGCAGGCGTACGTCAACTCGGCTCTCGTCGACCTCACGTACGACGCTAAGAACGCACCGTCACCGTTCCCGATCACGTTCGATGCGTACGGCATCCTCTGCTCAGTCCCGTCGAACTACAACCCAACAACCCGCGTCTACACAGGCGTCTGGGATGGCACGTTCACGTCCACGAAGGTGTGGACAGACAACCCTGCGTACCACCTCTATGAAATCCTGACCAACACCCGTTGGGGCATGGGCAACTTCATCAGCGCGTCGCAGCTCGATCTTTCGTCGTTCTACGCTGCAGGCGTCTACAACGACGGTGGCATCACATACGACTTGTCTGGCAACTACGTGTCGGGTGGTGTGCCGAACGGCTCGGGCGGCTACGAACCACGCTTCCGCTTCAACTGCCAAATCTCGTCTGACGAAGACGCATGGAAATTCATCCAGACCTTTGCATCCACCTTCAACTCGATGGTGTTGGTGTCGGTCTCTGGCCTGATCTCGATTGTTCAAGACCGTCCAACGTCCTCAACGGTCTTGGTCACGAACGACATGATCGCCGCCAACGGCTTCCAATACTCCGACGGTGCTGCGTCGTCTCGACCAACGTCGACACGCGTCTCCTACAACGACGTGAACGACAACTGGACGCTGAAGGAGATTGTCGAGACCGACACGTCGACCAGCTTCCCATTCCTGCAGACCTCTGTCTCGGCTTGGGGTTGCACCTCCGAAGGTCAAGCACGTCGCATTGCGAAGTGGAACAACGACACGAACCTTCGCAACACCCGCATCGTCTCGTACCGTGCTCCACTGCACCACCTGAACGTCGCTCCAGGCACCGTCATCACGGTTGCTGACAGCGTGGCTGCTGGCATCAGTGACGGCGGTAAGGTGCTCTCGGTCTCTGGAACGACTGTCAACCTTGATCGTCCAATCACAGTCACGAGCGGCACCAACACGCTGATGATTCGTCTGCAGGACGGCATCACGCTCGCTACCGCAACGATCACGAACACTGCAGGCACGTACTCAACGGTCACCATTTCGGCAACGCTGCCGCAAGCTGTGACCCCAGGTGCTGACTTCCTGCTGTCCAACACCATCGCACCACAGACCTACCGCGTCACCGACGTGAAGGAAGTGACCGACGACACGGGCTACTGGTTCGATGTCACCGCGATCCAGTACGACCCTACGAAGTACGCACGCATTGAGACCGGCGTCAGCGTTCCTGCTCCGGTCTACTTCAGCTCGCAGGGCGAGAAGATCGTCCCTGGTGCGGTCACCGGTCTGACGTATGTGCTCCAAGCAGCGTCTGCCATCGACACCGTTACCCGAGACCTCAAGGTCTCGTGGACTGCTGGCACGAATAACGACCACTACTACGTGCAGTGGCGGAAGTCAGGTGACACGTGGGCTGAGGTGCAGAACGTAGGTCAGACCTCGTTCCTCATCACGAACGTCCAGCAGGGTCAGTACGACATCAACGTCTACGGAATCTCACCCTACGGCGTCCAGTCTCCTGTGTGCTCCGGCTCCTACGGTGTCGACTTCACCGGCACGACAACGCCTGTCATCAACGCGGTCACGAACCTGATTGCCGTTGGCGGTGGCACGACCTTCACGACGCCAGACCTGTCCGTGCAGTGGACGAATCCAACGTCCAACGCCAACCTCAACCCGGCACTCAAGGACTTCGTTGTCAACGTCTACACGACAGGTGGCACGCTGCTCCGCACTGAGGTAATTGACCCTGTCGCTCCAGGTGCTTCAGCAACCTACACCTACACGTTCACGAAGAACCTCGCTGACAACGCGAACGTTCCTATCCGATCGGTTCGCATCGATGTCATTGCACGCGACGGCCTGAACAACCTCGTCACTGCAACGTCGCAGACCTTCACGAACGCAGCGCCTGCAGCTCCTACTGGCGTCTCTGTGACGGGCGGCATCGGCAACATCGTCGTGTCGCTCACGCTGCCAACCGACATCGACTACAAGGGCATCTTGGTTTGGGCCTCGCTCACCAACGGCTTCACGCCATCCTCTGCCAACTTGGTCTACGACGGCTCAAGCAGCCTGCTCATGATCAAGCAGCTCGGCTCAGGCGTCCACTACCTGAAGATCGCCTCGTACGACACGTTCGGCAAGGACTACGCGGGCGCTGGCTTGAACGTGTCTTCGCAGTTCAGCGCTACGCCCCTTGCATCGGCTGGCATTCCTTCGTACGCATCCACTCCAGGTGCTGGTGCGGAAGGCGACTTCTACTACAACACCACTGATGGTCAGCTCTACCGCTACCACTCAGGCGCATGGACGACGGCTGTTCCGGCAGTAAGCATCACAGGAACGATTGGCACGACGCAGATCGCAGCAAACGCGGTCACCGCTGCCAAAACAGCCATCGCTGCCATCGACCCGGCAAGCGGCAACCTCGTGGCGAACTCGGTCACGTCGGCTCAGATCGTCGCAGGCACCATCGTTGGATCAGACATCGCAGCCACGACGATCACTGGCTCGAACATGGTCGCGAACACGATCACGGCAGGTCAGATTGCAGCCAACACGATCACTGGCGGCAACATTGCAGCCAACACGATCACTGGCGGCAACATTGCTGCGAACACGATCACAGCAGGCAAGATCCTTGCTGCGACGATCACCTCGAATGAGATCGCTGCGAACACCATTGTCGGCAACAACATCGCTGCGAACACCATCGTCGGCAACAACATCGCTGCCAATGCCATCACGACACCGTGCATCAACGGTGGTGCGGTCTGTCAGGTGCGCAACACGTACTTCAACCAGGCCACCAACAACACTTTTACCGTCTACTCGCAAGTTGGCTACAACGTCACGCAAGTTTGGCCGATTGTTCAGACCAGCTCGTACACGACGTACTGCTACGGCGCTCGCGAAATCAACCTCGTCGGCTTCGCCGGATCATGGGTCTACACGTACACAGGCGTGTCAGGCAACGCTTCGTCGTCCGGCCTCTGGCACAACGCGCTCTACGTGCGTCGAGTGGTGAACGGCGTTGCAACGGTCATTTGGTCTACCGACTACCAAGCCCCTAACGCTTGGGTAGGTGCGCAGGGCACCTCCAACCCACCACCGACGACGGTTGCCGGCCTCGCGCAGACCATCACGATCCTGGATGACACGTCGCTTGGCTCCCCAGGTACGGCGATCACGTTGTACTACGACGTGTGCTTCGCCACCACGCAGACGCAGAGCTACACACCTACCAACAACTCGAACACCGTCGGTGTTTCCTTCACTGCGCTGCCTTACACCGGCATGCGCTTTATCTCGATGGTGGAGTACCAGAAATGAGCACGACCCCTTACGCGATCTACGACTCCACTACTGGCGAGATTCGCCTGTTCATGACGAGCGAACCGGCTGAGATCGCTGCCAGCACCCCGACCGGCTGCAGCTACCTTGCGATCACGGCGATCCCAAACACAGCCGACTGGTACGTCGACCTGACGAGCACGCCGACGTTCACAGCTAAGACGACCCTCTCTAGCACGTGGTCGACGACGACCATCACCGCTAATGGGGTCAGCTCTGCGTCGATCTCAAGTCTGCCGAACCCGACGACCATTCACTTCGACAGCTTTCCTGCTGCGATCGACTCCATTCCAGATCAGGTCGAAACGTCTGGTTCGTTCGCTCTCACGACCACCTACCCAGGCAACTACACGGTGCGCTTGATTGCATTTCCGAACGCAGACCTCACTACAACAATCACAGCGACCTAACTCATGGCAACCCTCAACATCTCTCCAGTCGCACCAGCGCAAGTCACCAATGTGCTGTGCGCCTACCACCTTGCAGTGTCATCGCTTAGCTGGGACTTGATGCCTGATGCGACAACGTATGAGGTCTGGTCGTCTGACACCGTCTGCGACTTGTCGACAGCTTCGCTGCTGGCAACCGTCTCGACGAACCGGTACAACGAAAGCGTGCTGGCGAGCTTCCGGTACTACTGGGTGAGGTCAGTGAACCAATACGGTGTCAAGGGCCCATTCTCAGCCACGTACCCGACAGCTCAGTTGGGCTCGAACTTCAACGCGCTGTACTTGGTGCTTGAGTGGTACGGCCCTACGGGCACAGTCTCGGTGCAGAACGTGCAGGCGAACGTCTACTACACGACGGCTGCGGGTGTCGCGACGAGCACTGGCCTGCAGAGCTTCACGTCGACCATCACGCAGACGACCAACACAAGCACCACGTCACCATACGCCTGGACGAACCCTGACAACGCACGGGTTGACGACACCTCTTACGCAACCATCACTGTCTCCGGTACGAACCAGTTCGCAAACCTGCTGCACTTCAATCTTGGTGACCTGGGCGTTCCATCGACCGCGACCGTCACAGCCGTTGTCATGCAGCTCAAGGCAAAGGCGACCACCACTGCTGGCACCTTTGTGGCGTGGATCGGTGACGGCACCTCGGGCGATGCATGGGATCGTACGTACAGCACTGGTGGTCTGGTTGCTCAGCGGAACTTCTTCGCGACACTGTCAGCCGCAAACACTGACAACACCCTCACGGTCGGCTCCTCTTCGACCGACTCATGGGGCCTGCAACGCACTGGTGCTGACTACGCAGTCACGTACATCACGTCGCTGGATGTCACCGCCCCACCGTCCATTGGCAGTGCTGGTGTGTCGGCAGGCTCGTCGAGTGTCCTCGCAACCGTTTCGGCCTACAACACTTGGTACGAGGCAGGGCATGCGTCCTTCACGGCACCTGGGGTCGGTAGCGACTGTCTCGTGACAGTGTCGTCGTACGCCTACTACACGATCAGCTCAGTGGTGACTGGTGGCACGCTGCAGGTGTTTGCTCGCACTCGCCTGTACGACGTGACTGCGGGTGCGGACGTTCCTGGCGGCACTAAGACTTCGCTTGTGTACCAAAACACTGGCCTCAACGCGTTTGGAGCGCTGCTGGACATCTTCAACTCAAACGATGTCTACGTGTCTGGCTTCCGTGGCAGCTTGCTTCCCAACCACTCCTACCGCGTGTACGTCGAGTTCCAGAAGGTGCAGACCAGCTCAGCGTCTCTGACGCTGACTCTGAACGGTGCAGGCGTATCGGCGACCTCGTCTGGATCACTTTGATCACTGGCCGTTGAGTGCGCCTGCCAGGTCTAAGCACTAAATAGCCGCACAGACAAAGGAACCGCATGTCAGCAGTCACCATCGACCTCAATATCGACCAGGGAACGACCATCAACCAGTCGTTCCTGCTCAACGTCCTGACCAACCAGACCCTCCCGTACAACTCCACGACGAACCCGTACATCCCGCTCGACCTGACCGGCTGCACGTTCTCGATGATGGTTCGCATCGACTACGACCAGCGTGACGTGCTTGATGCCTCGACAGCCAATGGAAAGATCGTCGTCGACACGCCGTCGTCCGGCATCTTCCGTCTCGTTCTGGCTCCTGCAGATACAACCGCGATCAACTTCCTCGGTGACACCGCGAACTACGTCTACGACATCGAGCTGACGGATGCCTCTGGCAACGTCTCCCGCCCTGTCAAGGGTGCCTTCAACATCTCCCGTGAGGTAACGCGATGAGAATGGAAGCGTCATCCAACGTCAAACAGGCTGAGATGGAGGCCGTGATCATTCGTGCTGACGGCACCCGTGAGTACCTGGGCGTCATCGCCTACTACCACCGGAACCCGCTGAGGCGCTGGGCACACCGGCTCATGCGGATGTTCAGTCGCTAAGGCCATTCACTAAATAGAGGACACCCTGCAACTAGGAGTCCTCTTAATGGCTTTCGGCACCGCAACCGTTCTTACCTCTGTTGGTAAGGGCATCACCGCAAAGCGTCTTCTCGGCGCTTCTCCTGCTCAGGCAGAACCAAAGTACCTCGCTCTCGGCACTGGCGCTACCGGCGCTGCACGTACCGCTGCAGTCGGCGACACCGCTCTCTCGACCGAGCTGACTGAAGGCCGTTCTGGCACGAATGCTGGCACGACTGTCACCACGACGAACTCGAACGACACCTACCAAGTTGTCCAGACGATCACCGCGACCGGCTCTCGTGCTGTCGATGAGGCTGGTCTGTTCGATGCATCCACGACCGGCAACATGTTCCTGTCTGCAACGTTCCCTGTCGTCAACCTGCTGACTGGTGACTCACTGCAGATCACGTCCAAGGTTCAGTACACCTAATGACTCCCATCCTCGATTCCTTCGAGGCTGCGATTGCCTCGAACTCAGACCTTCCAGTTCTGAACGCGGCTCAGTGGGCTGCGCTCCCTGCAGAAGTTGCTGACCTGCCTGACTTCGACCAACAAGAAGCTCTCGTCTTCTGCCGCTACAAGGGTCGCGGCTTCGGCGTTGACCTCAGCTCCTAAGGAACGCCATGTCAAACAACACAACCCTGAACTCGATGACGGGTGGCGATGTCATCCAGACAGTCGACAACACCACGTACAAGACGCCGGTCACGGTTCTCGCTGACTCAACTGGTGCGTCAATGGTGGGCGTCTCCATCGATAGCTCGAACAACTTCCTGCTCGCCACTGGAACGCCTGCGATCAATGTGACCAGCAGCTTCACCACTGCCGGACAATCGAACACTCTGACCCCCTGCGGCCCGTTGAGCACCTGCTACGTGCAGATCACCGGCACGTGGGCTGGCACCATCGTGTTCGAAGGTAGTGTGGATGGCGTGAACTTCTTCAGCGTCAACGCTGTACCACCTACGACAAGCACTCCTGTCACGTCAACAACTGCCAATGGTCAGTGGGTTGTAGATATTGGCGGCCTGAACGTCTTCCGTGCGCGACATTCAGTCCACACGTCTGGCACTGCAGCGGTCACTCTCGATGGTTCTACGGGTGTAAGTCTGATCGGTCTCGACACGCCGCTTCCAGCAGGCACGAATGCGATCGGTACAGTGACTGCTGTCGGTTCTGCAGCTTCTGGTGCAACTGTCTCTGGCAATCCAGTCCTTGCTGGTGCACGCGCAGCCACTGCCAACCCAACTGCTGTCGCCAACGGACAAGCAATCGCAATCATGACAGACAAGGTCGGACGACAGGTTGTCGTTCAGGGTCACACTCGCGACTTGGTTGGCACTCAAGCAACCACTATCACCGCATCTTCATCTGCCACGACTGTTGTGACAGCACCAGGCGCGTCAGTATTCGCTGACATTTCGCACCTGACGATCACAAACAGCGATGCTACGAACGCATGCACCGTCACTTTGTCAGATGGTACGAAGAGCTACGTCTACAACATGCCTGCCGGCGGCGGTCTGACGACCAACTTTAATCCGCCGAAGCCTGCAACCACTGCTAACACCGCGTGGACTCTTGCCTGCAGCAGCGCATCGGTCTCGTCGATCCTCTGCAACGTCGTCTACGTCAAGAACTCGTAAGGAGGAAGCATGTCCTTCCTCTCTTCAGGTCAGTTCTCGAATCGGGCCAATCTTGGCACAACCTTTACAGGCGGCTCGCTGACTACCACGACGTTCACCTCAGTGACGAACTGCTACTACTTGCTGGCGGTTTGTACGGTGTCTGGAACGCTGTCGAGTGTTTCTGGCACCTCGGGACTATCGCCGACGCTGATTGATTCGACAGTGAACGGCTCAAGCAACCTCTACCTTTACGGGTGTCTCTGCACTGCAGGGTCAAGCACTGCGTCATTCACGCTCACTGTTTCCGGCTTCGTTTCGTACAGCGTAGATGAGGTGGCAGGCTGCGCTACTACTGGCACCATCGCACAACACTCAAAGGCAGCAGCGAAGACCTTGAGCATCACCCCACTTGCAGGCACCAACCTTTCATACGTTGTTGGAACTTGCGGGTCTGCTGGAATGACGCCGAAGACAGGGTGGGCCCAGCTTTTCTACACTGCTACCTCTGCGTTCCTACTGACGGAGTGTGTGAACCGCACAGAGCCGACGCAAGCTTTTACTACGTCTGACACTGTGCCTGCAATCATCTATGCAGAGATTGCAATGCCTACGTATGCAGGCGGTGGGGCACACCCAAGCAAGGACAGCCTACAGACCTTGGGCGTGGGAGTCTAAATGTCTCTCCTGCTCCTGTTCGTCCCTTCTGCGCTTGCTGGTAGTGGTGGCGGTGGTACTCACTACACCCAAACGCTCACTGCGTCTGCAGGTTCTACAGCCTCAACGCTGAAGACAGGTGCGTTGGTGCGTGGAGCAACCTCAGCCGCTGTTACAGCGCTCGTGAAGGGTGCTAGCAGGGCAATTGTCGCAACATCGGCTTCGTCTTCGTCACTTTTGAAGGGTGCTGTTCGTGCAGTGCTAGCAACAGGCTCCAGCACGTCAACCATCATCCGCACATTCGGTCGCAGTCTGTCTGCTGCTGGCACGTCAACTACGTCGCTCGCCAAGGGAGTTGGGCGGTCACTCGTTACAGCCTGCTCCAACACCGCGACCATTGCAAAGTCCTCTGCGCGCAGCATTTCTACGGGCGCGACGAACGTAGCGAAGGTTGTGAAAGCGGCTGCGCGTACGTTTGCTGGTTCTGCCTCGTCGTCGGCCAACCTCGTGAAGGCCTCTGCACGCTCGCTGTCTGCGTCATGCTCGAACGCTGCCAGCATCGCTCAGCAGAAGGTCAAGCTCATGGTGCTCACAGCGGTCAGCACTGGACTTGGCAGCGTCTCGAAGGCAGTCACTGCCACTCGGTCTGCCACATCTGCAGGAGTGTCGAGCTTGACCAAGGCGCTGTCGACGTTCCGCACGGCTACCGCCTCGAACGTGACGAGCCTGAAGAAGCTCGCGTCCTCAGTGAAGTCAGTCACTGTCTTGAACGTCGCATCGCTGCTCAAGACTCGTGCACTCACGCTGCTTGCGTCGTCCTCTAACGTCGCATCGGTAGTCAAGGCAACGCTCAAGCGCCTCGTCTCTACATCTTCGGTCGTCGTTGGTCTGCAGAAGGCCATCACAACGACCCGTTCCGCTGCCTCGGTTGGGTTCTCGTCTATCACCAAGGCTGCCTCAAAGTCCTACGCTGCTGTTGTCTCCTCGTCCTCGAACATCCTCAAGGTGATCGCGACTGAGCTGGACGCAGTTGTTGTGGGTGTGCCATCCATCAGTGAGCTGTACCGCAGGGTCGCCAACGGTCTGAAGGGGGTGCTGTCGTACTTCGTGTCAAAGCTCAATGATCCGAAGGTTCAACACAAGGAAGTGAAGTTCGCAACCTCTAGCGTGGTCAGCGTTCCTGTAGCTCCAGTTCTCAAGGTCGAGATGACGGCCGACACACCATTGACGGTGAACCTCCCATCGGAGCCCGTCTTGATGATCGACACACCGCCGTCTCTGACTTTCGTCGTCAACACTAACACCGACGACTAAATAGAGAACTGCACACCAGGACACAAGACCAATGACATTCCAAACCAGTTCCACAGAAAATCCAGACAGCCGGGAACGGCTCATTCGCGTAGAGGAGCGACTGAAGCACATGGACGAGACCCAAGGTATCGCGCTTCGCGAGCTCAAGATCGCTATCAGCGAGCTTCAAAACACAGCACGCGAGGAGCTTGTCGAGACGCGTTCTCGTCTGACTGCTCTCGAAAAGCGGGTCGACAAGATCTACTGGCTGTGGAGCGCGGCTGTGTTCGTCGGCACACCAGTCATGATGGTGATCTCGAAGGTCATCCTCGGTCAGTTCGGAGTGTCGTGACCGTTTCCTAAATAGCTCCTATACCCATAGGAGCTATACGCATGTCTTTCGACCTCACAGGCCTGTCTTCCGTCTTTGACCTCGGCAAAGACCTGATCGACCGTCTCATTCCCGATCCGTCTCAGAAGGCGGCTGCGCAGATGCAGCTCCTCACCATGCAGCAGCAGGGCGAGTTCAAGCAGATCGACGCCAACCTCGAAGAGATGAAGACCGCAATGTCGGCCATCAACACTGAAGGTGCGTCGACTGACAAGTGGACTTCGCGTGCACGCCCTGGCTTCCTGTACGTCATCTACACCATCATCCTGTTCGGTCTGCCACTGTCGATCCTGAGCATCTGGTGGCCTGACCAAGCTCACGCAGTGCAGGTCTCGTTCAGCGCTTGGGTGTCGGGCATTCCGAACTCGCTCATGACGCTCTTTGGCACTGGCTACCTCGGCTACGCTGGAGTTCGCTCCTACGACAAGCACCTGGACGCCAAGGTGCAGATTGCCTCACAGGGTAAGTGATCCCCAAGCGCGCTTAGATTTCGTTCGCGTAGGCCTTCGCCACGTCGGTGTGCAGCTTGCCGACGTAGGTCATGGTCTGCAGCTCGTGCGAGTGGCCGAGGACGTTCATCATCACGTAGAGCGGCGTCTTGTACTCGTCGAGCTGGATGCGAACGTGGCTTTTTCTGCACGTATGGCTCGCGAAACTCCCAACGAGACCAGCGCGTTCGCAGAGGTCTTTGACGATCCGAGACCACGTAGCAGTCGAGAGAGTGCCGCGTTGACCACTGAAGATGTGCGTGTGCTCGCAGATACCGCGCCACTTGCGAAGGAGTGCCGACGCTCCGACCGACATTGGGATGATGCGGCGCTTCTTGGTCTTGCCTTCCAACACGGTGAAGGTGATCGTCGTGCCGTCGTCTTGAGCGTCGTCCCACGTGAGCTTCACGAGATCGCCAACGCGGAGGGCTGTGGCCGTTGCGGTAGCCCAAAGCGCTTGCAGACGGATGTCGTTGCCGATGACCTCCTTGACCTTCGCCATGTCAGCGAGCGTCTTCACCGGGTCGGTGGTGGTCATCTTGCCTTTGTGAGCGGGTTGGTGGCCTTTGGTGAACATCGAATACTCCGTTTGGTCGATGATTCATTATTAGTCGATGGCCGGCTACGTGTTTGAAGATGTCGAGTTTTTACAGAATATGAGCCCGGTGTCACCCGGCTCGAAATACTCGCGAAAGCAATAGATTGCATCATCGCTCGCGGGTGACGCTTCCAGGGCATCGTTTAGTGACTCAGGGGTGTCGCTTACCTATGAAAGCGATGCGCCCGGCGTCGATTCCGAGTGAGCGTGGACGACCGGGTAGATACTCCGACAAAAGGGTAACAACGGTGTACTTCTAGGGGTTTCTACTTATGATGACTTTACTGCATCAATACCGATGCAGAAAAACTCGGAGAAACTCAAATGGCTACCACGACCAACGCTGCTACCAAGACCCCCAAGGAAAAGAAGGCCCCGATCCCGGCCGCCATCCGCATCACGAAGACGCTCAAGGCCGAGGCGCTGCGTGGAAAGCTGACGGCGGACGAGCTGGACAAGCTCGCGACCCTCGCGACCTCGCTCAAGGTCTTCCTCGAAGCATGACCTTCGAGCTGGGTCGGCTAGTCGCGACCCCTGCCGCCATCGCGTTCTGCGAAAAGCACAAGGTTGACTTGCTCAGCCTCGTGCGGCGTCACCAATCGCGAGATTGGGGCGACCTTGAGCGCGATGACAAGGAGGCGAATGATCGAGCGCTGACGACTGGCGCTCGCATCTTCTCGTCCTACAGGGTGGCTGACGACAGAATCTGGATCATCACGGACGCTGCCGATGATGACCAAGTGCGCGCATCGACCTGCGTGCTGCTCCCGTCCGACTACTGAGCCTCGCGCTCACCCCACAAAGGGCCTTCGGCCCTTTTCTCATGCGTGCGTCTTGTAGCGAAATGCCGTGATGACACCGTGCTCGCCGACCACGATCTTTAGGCCCTTGTAGAGGCAGACGAACGTGTTAGGTGGTGTCAACTGTGGCTTCACGAAGCCCAAGTTGATGCACTCAAGAACCTCGTCGTGCGAGATGTGTCGGTTCAGCATCCGCATCTCTGCGTGCTGAGTGATGTACGGGTAGATCATGGCTTGAAATGCTCCAGACTTTCGAGGGTCTCGATCCGCATGAACTCACGCACAGCGGTGGTGTCGAGCATTTGGCGTCCAGTGCCCTGACGAAGCACCCACTCGTACGCAAGCGTGTCGTCCTTGACGATCCGGCCGTAGCGAAGCTGGCTAATGACGAGGTAGCGCTCCTGGATTGACAACGTCGTAGGGTGTCGCTCGCGCAGCCTATTCAGGCACTCCATGACGTTCTCACGACGCATGATGGTCAGGTGGTGTGGGCTAAACGACGCTGTCTGGAAGAGGTAGCGGACTGGTGTGAAGGCCTCGCATGAGGTCTCGTCGAAGACCCTCCCGAACAGCGTCGAGCGCCAGCGTGGATACACCGCTGCGACTCCCGGGTCTTCAAGGGTCTCCAACGCCTTCGGCAACCACGACAGATCGAGGATCTTGTCATCATCGTCCACCCATGAGACGTAGGGTGATGTGCCTTGGCTGAAGGCACGGTAGCGAGCTTCGAGGATGTTGCCAGCGACGTACTCGCCGATGATCGTGTTCACGAGTGGGTGCTTCAGGCGTTCGAGCTGGAGCGCGTAGTTGGCCTCATTCCCAGGTGCAGGAATGATGTGGATGTCAATCATGCTTCAGCCAGCCTGGGTGTTCCTTGTACCAACCGTCCACGAGCAGTTCAACGATGCGTTCGAGTGGGCAGTTGGTGTAGCCAGCACCGTTTGCGTACTTGGCACCCTTCTTCGGGTGGCGTGCAACGCAGACGGCCTGCCTGTCCTTCTTGCGGAGAGCTACGACCACTGTGTAGTCACCCCACTTGCAGTACGTCGCACGTTCAGCCGACTTCGCTGCCTTTGCGTTCACGAGTTCTGGTGGGCAGTCGTGCCACTGGCAGGCAAGGAGACCTTCAACAGTAGGTGCCTCGTCGAGGAAGCGTTGACGTGTAATCTCTGACTTGGTGAGTGACTGTCGCTCTGAGTGCAGGCGGTTGCGGCGGCCTGAGGCCTCGGCTTGGTCGCGAATGCGTGCCTCAGCGGCCTTGTTGAAGTCAGACCACGTGGTGTCGCGCTTCTTCTTGGTCGATGAAGCGATACCACGCTTCGAGTTGTACAGCTTGACGCCTGAGAGGGTCAGTGCGGTGTAGAGGGAGTCCTCTGTCGTGTCTTCGACCGTGAGCATGTCGAAGGTCTTGATGTTGTGCTCGCGAAGGTAGGCATATGCCTCCTTGGAGTTCATCGGGTCAGCAGCATCGCGGCGGTGTTGCTTGAGGCGGGTGTCGGGGTCGATCGACTCTCCAACGTAAAAAATCACGGGGCCGTTAGGAGAGTCGTGCCACAGCGTGTAGGTGATGGTCGTCTGCGTCATGCGACCACCTTCAGAAGCGCTGCGTAGCCGCCGATACGGACTCCGTCTTGGTAGACCTGAGGTAGCGCCCTAACGGTGGGGTTTGACACCCTGTAGGCTTCTCGCTTGGCCTCTGTGTCGAGGCACTCCTCTGTGTATGTGTGGCCCTTTGTAGTGAGCAGGGTCTTCGCTTTGTCGCACATTTGGCACGACGGCTTTGAGATCAAGTGGAACTGCATAACACCTTTGCTTTTGTTGGCAAAGGTATTTAGTGATTCTGATCACTCCTCTTCGAACAGCTCCAGCATGAGGGACTTCTTCTTCCAGTCGATGAAGTAGTGCGGCACCTTTTCTTTGCCGACGCGCTTCTTCGTCAGCGGCAGGTGGAACTCGCCGAGCGTGGCTTCCCAAACCTTCTTGATGTTCTTCTCGTTCTCAGGGTCAGAGATGCGGGAATTGAAGTAGCGGTTGAACGAGAGCTTCTCTTCAGCGAAGTAAGCTGCCATACGCTTGAGCTGGTCAATGCTGACCTCGACTTCCTTGTCGCTACCCGTCGTCGCAGCTTCCTTGGCCTGCAGCACGAGCTTGCGGAAGTCGAGTTCAGCGGATGCGCAGAGGTCTTCGAGGAGCGCCACTTGCAGTGCGCGGTGAGTGGCATCGGTGAAGGTCAGGGAACCCTTCTTGCGGCTGCTCTTGTCGTAGGCGATGCGGCGGTCGTGGTCGAAGTTGATGGCGTGATCGAGGCGCTTGAGGCCAGACAGCAGGTTCTGCTTCAGAGCGAGTTCGACGGTCTGACGGTTGAAGCGGGCACCGAGAGCCTTCTTGTAGCGGTCACGGTCAAGCATGACTCGCTCTTCATGGGTCTGCACCCGCTTCTTGCGAATGTCTTCGAGAGCTTCCGCACCAGGATCGGGTGCGTTCATGAGGTCGTCGAGGTAGGAGCCGGTCTGGAGCTGCTTGGCTTGGTTGTAGATGCCCTTGCCGATGGCAGCTTCCATGTCGTCCTTGAAGACGGCGTGCATCGCGTAGCCGGTCTCGATGCGGAGCTGCTCGAACTTCGCAGCCTTGTCATGCGACCAGCAGGCGTGCAGCCAGGTCAGACGTGCGTAGATGCGTGCCCACAGGAGTTCGCCTTGCGAGAGGTTCGATTCCTCTTCGCCAATGATGATCATGCGGGTGCCGCGCTCGGTCTCGACAGCCTTGTTGTAAATGCTGGCCTCAGAGTCGATTTCGGCCTTGTGATCAACGATCTGCACCCAGACACGGGTGTCTTCGCAGCCGCGAACTCGCGACAGAGCTTGGTCGACGTCCTGATAGGTGCCGATGCCATGGCCGAAGAAGCCATACACCGCATTGAAGTGACCGCCGTCAATCGAGATGCCGGTCTGGGCGGTCGGAGAAGCGATGACCACGCGGTACTGCTGGCACTCGACGCTTGGGTTCTCGATGAACGCGAGGCAGTCAGGGGTGTCGTTCGTGTCGGCGGTGACGACGAGGTTTGGCACATCAATCGTGTCGAAGATCGTGCCAATGACGTTCGCTTGGTTCTTCGAGTTCGTCGCGATGTAGATGTTCTGTCCGGCTTCAACCGCCTTGATGGCGTCAGACAGCAGGTGGTGCTGAGACTCGTACATCGTCGTGCGGCGCTGCTCGAACTGGTACTCGTTGATGATGCCGATGTTCTGCTGCTTGACCATCTTTTCAACGGTGCGGATTTCCTTGATGATCTGAAGGGTGAGTTCAGAGGTCAGGTCGGCGTCGAGGCAAATGATGCGCTGCGCGCGCTTGATGACCCAAATGAGGTTGTTGAAGACCTCAGCACGGTCTTTCGAGAGGGTCTTCGATGCGAGGTGCATCAGCACCTGCTCGGACTCGTCGATGATGACCGTGTCATACGGAATGTCGGTCTTCGGATTGAGACGCGTCAGCGAGTTCATGCAGACCGCAATGCCGTCAGTGAGGTCGCCCTCGATGTCGCGGTAGTAGTCCAGGCCGGTACGCTCAGCGATGTTCTTCAGCAGAAACACGCGGTGGCCGAGCAGCAGCGTCTTGCGGTTCTCTTTGCCGCACTTCTCTGCGACCGACTTCAGAAACTCGGTCTTGCCAGTGCCTTTCGGCGACTTGATGAGCATGACGCCCTTGAGAGGCAGCACGCGGTGCAGGTCGTCTTGGCTCAGGTAGCGGTCGTTCATCACGTGGAGTTCGGCGACCTCCTGCATCTCAAGGCCGAGAACCTCAGGCTTCTCCTTCGGTGCCGGCTTCTTGGGAGTCGGATTCGGGCTGCGCTTCTTCCACTTCGGATTGAACGCGAGAGTCGTAGGTGCGTCGTCTTCCTCATCGTGCCCAGGCCACATCTTGATGGTGCCGCAGTGCTTGCACACGAGCTGCGGGCGGTGGGTGTATGAGTTCAGCGAGACGAACTCAGAACCGTTGGTGTCACCGTGAGCAGGGCAGGCAACACCGCTGATCTTGCCGTTGATGTCCTCAACGGTGACCCAGCCCTTTTCAGTGCGCAGCGAACCTTTCGGATTGAGCCACGTAATACCGTTGCGGACGATGATGTCGCTGGAGTCGGTGTTGGCGCGGCTGACAGCGAGCTTCACGTTCGCTTCGCGGTTCGCTGCAGCGGCCTCCTCAGAACGCTTCGCACGCTCTGCGATAGCGAGCTGCTCTGCTTCAGACAGTGGGAACGAGGTGGCGTCGACCAACGCGCCTTCGTTGTGGACGTAGAAGTAGTCCTGCGGGTGGCCGATGAGCCACATCGGCAGGTACATCAGACGGTTCAGCTCGTCGCAGGTAGGGTCGATCGCACGGGTACGAACGGTGACAGGGTTGCGGTCAGGGAGGTGTGCGTCAATGCGGGCAATGAGCGACTGTGCTTCAGCAGGCGGCAGCGGCTCGCGAGGGAAGAGCACGACGCGGAAGCGAGGGTCTTCGGGCTTGTGCGTCAGGGTCGGCCACAGCACGTACTCGTAATCCTTGAGGGCAGCGTGAACCTCCTCCTGCGTGATCTTCGACTCGATGTCGAGCATGATCAACGAGAAGGCCTCGCACACGGCGTCTGCGCGGCTCGTCTTCTGCTTGCCGTCCGGCCAGGTGACGTCGAGGGTCTTGAACGTCACGTCATCCTTGAACGTGAACGGCATGATGGCGTGACCGCTCTTGGTGCTGGTCAGCGCTTGACGGTACTTGTTAGCTTGTGCGGCCAGCGCCTGCGCGGCTGCCTTGTTGCCGGCCTCCTTGGCTGCGCGGCTTTCAGCGCTGAGGCGCTTGTCCTCTGACTTCTGGAAGTGGTACGCCTGATACGGCGTCATCGACCGCTTCGGCTTCGAGACGTGCTTGATGAAGTCAGCAAGGGTGAACGTGTGAACGCGAGGCTCGGTGTCCTTCGCGCTTTTCAGCAACGCCACCTTGAAGGTGAGTGAGTGAGTCATAGAAGACTACTTACAGCACGACAGCGTGGAACGATGCGTTTACTTCCAGCAGTCGAGTGGCGTGAGCCACGATGACAGGGTTCGTAGAATTTGCGACGCGCTCATAGGATGCTGCGAGGCTCGTGTAGGTGGAAAACTTCATGTGGAACTCCTTGATTGTTGCCGTCAGTCTTTGAGCTGCTGACGTGATTATTTATACGTGTTAACCGAAAACACGCGTAGTTTTCGGTGTTCTCGCGCAGGTTGCTCAGCGGTGACGACGGAACAGGTCTGCGAGCGAGCGGTCTGGCACGTAGCGGTCGATGAGGTCGATGAAGAATGCAAAGGCAATGAAGAGCCACATGCCGACCAGCAGACAGAAGATGGTTGAGACGAGGTCACGCAGCATCATCGAACTCTCCGTAGTCGTTGGCACAGAAGAAGGCTCGGATTTGGTCTTCGGCATTGAACTGCTTCACGTGACGTGGATCGGTGTGGCGCTCCTTGCGCATGCGGCGCGCCTTGCGGTGGTTTGCAACACGGGTGCCGTTGGCAGGTGGCATGACGGTCACGATGGTCGCGGTGTCAGAGGCGAGCAGGTAGAGAACGATGATCTGACCGTGAACGGACTGGTAAGCGAGGCAACCGTTCTGTCCGCCGTACTCGTAGTGTCCGACGCCGATGGCGTTCGCGATGTCTTCGAGGCTGATGCCTCGCTCGGTCATGCGCATCTGAGCGTGCTCACTGATCCTGACGCGGTCGCGGATGATTGCTGAGACGATGGCGTTGTTGCGGCCGATGGGGGTTTCAAGCTCGCGAATGCGGTGCTCCTTGACTTCGTCGCGGCTCATGACTTGATCAACTTCCATGCACGCAGCTCCTTCAGCTCCTTCATCGTCTGCAGCTCGGCCTTGTCTCGCTTCATCTCGTCTTTCCACTTGGCCTTGAGCGAGTCCAGCAAGGCAGTGAGGCTGAGGCGCAGACCAACCTCTGCCATGTCAAGCTCCTTGTCGTCTGAGTACAGGGCGCGGACGGTGCGTTGTTCCAGCAGACACTCAAGTTCGATGATCATCTCGAACGTGCTCATCACGCCGACTTTCACGACTGGCTCCTAGCGATGAGCGACTGCTTGACTGCCAGCAGTACTGGCGGCAGCGTCTTGTGCTCCGCGTAGCTCTTGCGCTCGTGCGACTTCAGCTTGAGATAGCTCTTCTTCGCTGGTTGAATGGTCTGTGCCATGGCTCTTGTCTCCCTCGTGTTGTAGTTAGTGTTGGATGCCGGTCAGTCGACCGTTGTGGAAGTACAGGTACTGCCCAACGCCGTAGACCCACTGCTCGTCGCGGCCGTACTTCGTGACGGTCACATTGATCGAGTCTGGTTCGCCCCATGAGGACGACTCGCGTACCCACTTGGCGGTAGCGCCGATGCGAACTCCAGGCTTGGCAGCGAGTGCTGCTTCCTTGGCTTCACGCTCCCGCGTTTCAGCCTCCATAGCTGCCTGCGTCTCAGCGCGAATGGCGTCAGCACGCCTGCGCTGCTCTGTGAGGTGGGCTTCCTCGCGGTTGAGCTGTTCGAGGTGCTCGGAGTAGCAGGCATCGAACGCCTGTTGGTCGTGCGACCACTTATCGAGCCAGTGGTCGCAGATGGAGTGGGCAAGCTCTTCGTTCTGCGTCGAGGCGGTTGCCGTCGGCACGACGAGAACGAAGGCCAGAGCCACGACGTAGCGGTTCACTTCGTGTCCTTGGAAGGGTTGAAGAGATTCTCAGCCAACGCCAGTTTGCGGACGTTATAGATAATGCCGCCGTAGGCTTTTGAATATGATTCCACCCAGGTGCCGTCAGTAATCATCTTCAGGCGGATTGCCTCAAGCTGTGCGAGCATTGCGTGGTATGTCAGAGCCGGTGTTTCCATGATTTCCCTGTATTAGTTGCACCCTGAGCTAGAGTGCATTTGTATATTCTATATACAGGGTTTACCCGATACTCGCAATAATCAGGTTGAACCTATTCCTTGGCGGCCTCCGCCGCAGCCTCGGCCTTCTGCTTGGCCGCGCGAGCACGGAGCTGCTCGACCACCGACTTCTTGCGGGTGCCGAAGTCGGGATCGTTCAGGGCGTTGAGGTCACGCTCGACCGAGGTCAGCAGCCATTCGAGCCGCTCGCACTCCTCGATCCGCCGCTCCTCGACGGTCTTGGGAGGCACGACCACGGGCGGCTCGGGCGGGTGCAGAACCGCCTTGTTGTCGTACACCGGCCGGCTGATCTCGGGCAGCGCGTAGCCGAACGGGTGAGCAAACTCCTCGTAGTCGCCGGTCTCGTCGACGACGCGCTCCACCTCCACGATCAGCGCCTCGACGGTCTGGGTCGTCAGGTCATCGACGATCGCCTTGAGCTGGTCGAGGTCGGCCACCACCCCCTTCACGGTCAACAGGTGGCACCCGTAGCCGACGGTGCCAGGGGTGTAGGTGCTCGGCACGCCCGGCTCCCAGTGCCATTCCTGTTCGAGGCTGGTCTTCACCTTGGCGTCGTCCCAAGTGGCGAGCTTCGGGAGGACGAGGTCGGCGATGGCCTGCGCAGTCAGGGTCGACTGCGGATGGCTAGCGTTCTTCGGCGAACGGATGTCGGTGCGGAAGTACAGGTCGTAGTGCATTAGGAAATACTCCTTGGAAATTGAAGAGAGGCGCGCAGGGCTCCGCTAGGGGGTTGGTATCCCTGCGCGTCTCAAGGGTGGGTTGGGTTAGTGCGTGCAGCCCGGCGCGGGCTCGTACGGGGTCATGTGCTTGAGCAGCTCGTCTTTCGGCATGGGCAGGACACGGAAGCCGAAGCGCGTGTCCTCCTCGTGCCACTGGATGCCGATGCCGAGACCGGTGTCAGCACCGTGCAGCAGCACGAACACGAAGTAGTCCAGGCCGCCCTCGACATCGGCCACCTGCAGGTGCACCTCTCCGTGCGACGTGGTCGGGTCGATGCCGAGATCAGGACGCGCCTTGAACAACAGCATCAGGCTGTTGTAGATGTGGTCGTCGATCTCCTGCGCGATGTCGTCATCGACGATGAACGTCAGGTTGTCGACGTGGCTCACACGCAGGCGGGTGCGAATGGTGGTCATGGTTCAGGGTTCCTTGGTAGGCATCGGGAAGATCCCCGATGGCTCCAATGGTGCCGAGACTCACCACCATGCACAGGTCGGTGCGAGCACGCTCAAATTGATACTAGGACAGGTTGGGCAAAGCCGTTAGGCCCTCTTGCCGCGCACGTTCCCCTTCTGGAAACCCCACGGCAGCTTCTCGTACTTGATCTCGCGTACGACATCGCCACCGGCCTTGCGCGAGTAGATCGTGTAGCGAATCGTCTCCGAGTCTGGAAGGACATCGACTCGCTTCACAACGCGTCGAATCGAGAGCTGCAGCTTTCTCCGCAGTTCGACCAGCTCCTCGGTCGAGACCTCGCCCTTCGTCAACGCGTCGTAGGCCCACTTCGCATCGTGCAGCTCCTCGGTGGTGATGGGCACATCAGGCGTTGCCTTCGCTATGTCCTTTTCCAGCTTGGTGATGGTGCGGCTAATCTCGGACAGCCGCTGTGCGATGCCTTCAACGTCTGGTGCGGCCTCAGCGAGCTTGATGAGGTTCGCCAAGCGCTTCTGGTTCTCTGCCAGCTCTGCCCGCAGCGGTGCTGACGGGTCAGGAGATTCCTTGGGGATGTAGTCGGACATGAAGCGGCCTTGGCCGACGAGGAACCGATCCATCAGCGCCTTCTCGATGGTCGTCAGTGGGTAGCGAGGTGTGTCGCAGCCAGCCGCCGCATAGGAGTTCAGGCAGCGCACGTAGGCGTGCGTCGAGTTGCCCACCGAGCGCAGCTTCTCGCCACACTTCGCGCAGTACATCAGGCCAGCAAACAGGTTGGTGATCGACGGCCCCTTGTTCGAGCCAGTCCACTTCCGCGACTTCGCCATGGCGATTGCCTGCTCGTACGTGGCGTACTCGATGACCTTCGGGTAGTAGTCCTTGATCGTCCCACCCGCCTTCTTGCGGGTCAGCGTGCCATAGGTGGCCGTGTTCCGCAGGATCGACGCGACGACGCCATTCGACCACGCCTTGGCCCAACCGAATGGCTTGATGCCTTCCTGATTGAGTTCGCGCGCAATGGTTGGCGAGCCCTTCCGCTCATGGATGAACATGTGGAACATCCGCTGAACCAGCTCGACACGCTCACGTGAGTGGTAGTCGAAGCCGCTGCCGTCAGGCTTTGGCACCAACCACGAGGGGCAGATCGACGTGAGCGTGTCGCCTTGCTCTGCCTTGCGCGCCCAAGCGGCCTTGACGCGTGCTGACTTGGTCGCGCTCTCCTCATTCGCTCGCATCATGATCGTGATGGAGATGATGATGGAGATGCCGCGATCCTTCTTGATCGAGTCCTTCGAGTAGGTCTGCTTGTCGGCGAGGGTGACGATGGTCACACCACGGTTGATGATCGACAGGAACAGAACGAGCGCCTCGTCGACATCGGAGCGACTCAGGCGGTCTAGGGACTCGACCAGGAGGTAGGCAGGTGTGCGGATCTTGCCTTCGTCGATGGCCTTGAGGAACGTGCCAAGGTTGCCCTCGACCGCGTTCTTGCCCTTGAAGGCAGAGACACCGAGGTCTTCAAACCGTCGGTCGTCTAGGTCGAGCTTGTGCTCTGCAGCGTAGGCCTCTGCGAGGGCCACCTGACGGCGGTGTGAGTCACCGAGCGACTGCTTCTCAGACGAGAAGCGGACATAGGAGTAGGCGCGCATCTTCGGATGTCGGACTCACTGCCCCGGGCTTGAGGCGTGTTACAAGTCCGTATCCTAGATTTTATTCACTCTTCAACTGAATTAACACTAGGACAGGGTCAGATTTCACCAGGTGGTATGACTGTGTGCAGGTTGGCGGCTTCGCCGCAGGGGTGGCTCCGGAGGGTCGCGGAGAATCCACAAAAGTCACCTCCGGGCACGCAACGGGGTCAGCAGCCGAGCGAGGATTCCAGGGGTTCTCAGCCGGCCAAGGTGACCAAGTTTGTTGTATGAGTCATAACGTGTCTAAAGCCATACTACAAACTTGGTCACCTTTCACAGGCAGACGCCGTGTAGAGACTGCCTGGGGCTAGGTGTGGCTCGACCGGGCACGCCCGGGTGCCTCTGGGGCGCCTCCAGGAGGCTTCGGGACGGTCTGAACCTGCCCGGCCAAGTCGCTCCCCGGTGACTGCCCGGAGCGGTTTCGCTGCGACCCCGGAACACCATTCACGAAGTGGAAGCGCTGGCCTCGACCTTCCATGCCACGCCAGTGGCTGGCCTGCGCAGCAGGCCCTGTCGACCGTCACCACATTTCTGATCACTTCAATAAATACGTCTTCATAACAGGAGACGTAATGACAAAGCACTTCAGCGAAGAAACACGACGCAAGATTAGCGAGGCACAACGTGCTCGCTATGCCGCCTTCACCGAGGAGGAGTGGGCCGAGTTTCGAGAGATACAGCAGCAGCGTGGCTGGAACAGTCCTGAGAGCCGTGCACGAGCAAAGGAGACGCTACGCAAGCGGTGGGAAGACCCAGCCTTCAGAGCCAAGATGTACGAGACAGCGCAGAAAGGATGGCACCTCAGCGCACGTAACGCACGACACTTCACAGACGACGAGGTACGCGTAGTGCGACAACGCCTTGCTGCAGGTGAGAAGCAGATGGCTCTTGCGAAGGAGTACGGCTGCAGCCAGACCATCCTGAGCTTCATCAAGCACCGCAAGATGTACAAGAACGTCGTCTGAGCAGACCCTCCGGTCTATGGAGTACGCCCAAACCATGGGTCACGCCCATAGATCGGTCTATGGATCACCTCCGGTCTATGGGTCATGCCCATAGTTGCGGCGTTCGAACCCGAGGACAGGCAAAAAG
>Ga0207705_10000366_pt1 | contig 41006 bp, 39 predicted proteins | sample KBSC13metaG_FD_184314 | JGI IMG/M metagenome (GOLD analysis project Ga0207705, IMG submission 184314) | Corn rhizosphere microbial communities from Kellogg Biological Station, Michigan, USA - KBS C1-3 metaG (SPAdes) (version 2) | ecosystem: Host-associated > Plants > Roots > Rhizosphere > Soil ... | reverse complement strand
GGTCGATGTCGCGTCGGGCAAGGTCAGCCGCATTCTTGCCGTCGGCAACGATCCCGAAACCTTCGCTTTGAGCGCCGACGGCCGCTTGCTCTACGTTTCGAACGAGGAGGATGGCGCGGTTTCGCAAGTCGCGGTCGACGGCGGCCGCGTGCCTTTGAGCACCAAAGTGGGCGAGGAGCCGGAGGGCGTCGCGCTGAGCGGTGACGGCAAAAATCTGTTCGTCGCCTGCGAGGCGTCCGATCACGTGGCGATGCTGGACGCGCGCACGATGAAGCTGATCCGCACGATCAGGCTCAGCGGGCGGCCGCGCGGCCTGCTCGTGTCGCGGGATGGCGACCGGATCTTCGCTTCGGTCGAGAGCGCGGGCAAGCTCGCCATCCTGTCCGCGGCCGACGGCAAGCTGCTCAAGCTGATCGATCTCGCCCAGGGCGACAAGCAGGTCCGCCCGATGGGAATGATCGAGGCGCCCGGCGGCCATCTGTTCGTCACCACTGGCCGCCATGGCGCGGTGCTCGAGGTCGATCCGACGGGCGGCAGGATCGTCCGCACGATCGCGCATGTCGGCGCGCGGCCGTGGGGCATCGGGCTCACCGCCGATGGCGCGACATTGGTCACCGCGAACGGCCCATCGGGCGATATTTCGCTTATCAGCCGCGTTTCTGGTAAGATCATCCGCAAGCTCAACGTGGGCAAAGGTCCGTGGGGTGTCGCTGGCCGTTCCGGAAACGGCAGGCAATAGCTGCCGCGCCGGCGCTTTCGGTGCCGACATGAGGATGAGACGCGACGTGACGGCTACCGATGGGCGCGGACAAAGCGGGCGGACTTTGCTTGCCTCGATCCACGACGTGGGCCCGCGTTTCGAAAGCGAAGTCGACCTATTGGTTGACCGGCTCGAGATGCATGTCGGCGCCGGCCGCTACGCGATGCTGGTGGTGCCCGATCATTGGGGGGAAGCGCCGCTCGCACACGCCCCCGCTTTCGCCGCCAAGCTGCGCCACTGGGCGGACGCGGGGGTCGAGATGTTCCTGCACGGCTGGTCGCACCGCGACGATGGCACGCATGCCGGGGCGGCCGCGTGGAAGGCCCGGCACATGACCGCGGGCGAGGGCGAGTTTCTGGGTCTGGACCGGGCGGAGGCGACCCGGCGGCTGCGCGCGGGGCGGGCAGTGGTGGAGGATGCGATCGGGCGGCCGGTCGCGGGATTCATCGCACCAGCGTGGCTCTATGGGCCCGAAGCGCGTATGGCGGTGGCGAGCGAAGGCTTCGCGCTGGCGGAGGATCATATGCGGGTGTGGGAACCGGCGAGCGGCGCCGTCTTGGCACGTGGGCCTGTTATTACCTGGGCAAGCAGAAGCCGTGCGCGGATCACGAGTTCGCTCGCTTTTGCAGCTCTGGCACGGCTGGCGCTCCAGTCTTTGCAGACGGTCAGGGTTGCCGTTCATCCCGGCGATGCCCATGTCCCTGCCCTGCTTCGGAGCATCGACGCGACATTCGCCGCCTTTGGCGGACGCCGCGCCGCACATTATGCTGATTTGCTCGACCCTCGGGGGGGCGGGCTCGTTCGAGGGGAAGGCGTTTGAGTAATGTAACTGGCGAAGCCGCCGCGATCGGCTGGGAGGAATCGAGCTTCGATCCACCCCTGCTCGACGCCGGCAATGCCGCGCTCCGTTGGATCGGCCCCTTCATCTCGCTCGGTATATTCGGGGCGGTGCTCTTCCAGCTGCGCCATCTCCACATAGAAGGCGTGGTGGCGATGGTTCCGCGGTCGCCCTTTTTCTGGCTTGTCTTCCCGATCTATTATCTCGCCACGCCGGCCTTCGATTTCCTGATCTTCCGCCGGCTATGGGGTCTGCCCGCCGCCGGGTTCAGCGCGCTCACCCGCAAGTTCGTCGGCAACGAAATCCTGATGGGCTATATCGGCGAGGTCCATTTCTACACCTGGGCGCGCAGCCGGCTGAAGATGGTCGCCGCGCCGTTCGGCGCGATCAAGGATGTCGCCATCCTGTCGGCGGTGATGGGCAATATCGTCACGCTGGCGGTGCTCGCGGCAGCTTACCCCTTCCTTGGCGCGCTCCATATCGGCCTCGCGCCCAAGACACTGGTGGCCGCGGTTGCGATCACGCTCGGCTCGTCGCTCGTCCTGCTGATGTTGCGCGGGCGCGTGTTGACGCTCGGCAGGAAGGATCTGGCTTTCGTGGCCGCTGCCCAGCTCGGCCGCGTCGTCGTGACCGCCGTGCTCCCGGCATTGCTCTGGCACCTCGCGCTGCCGCAGGTGGCGATCGGCTGGTGGGTATTGCTCGCCGCGGTGCGCCTGCTTCTGTCGCGCCTGCCCTTGCTTCCCAACAAGGATCTGGTCTTCGCCGGCGTTGCGGTGCTGCTAATCGGCCGCGCGGTCGCGATCCAGGATCTGATGACGATGATGGCCAGCCTGATTCTGGCGACCCATCTGGTGGTCGGCGCCTGCCTCGTCCTCGCCGAATTCGCCTGGCCGGAGCCGGAGGCCGCCTGAACGATGCGAATCGTCGACGTCTGCGCTTTCTACACGCCTGCGGGCGGTGGGGTGCGCACCTACGTCGAACGCAAGCTCAAGGCCGCGCCGGCCGCCGGGCATGAGATGATCATCCTCGCGCCGGGCCGCGAGGACCGGATCGAGGAGCGTGGCGAGGGCGCACGCATCGAATGGCTGGCGAGCCCGCGTTTCCCGCTCGACCGGCGCTATGGCTATTTCGCCGACCAGGACCAGGTCCATGCCGCGCTCGACCGGCTGCGCCCCGACGTGGTCGAGGCATCCTCGCCCTGGCGCAGCGCCTCGATGGTGGCCGACTGGCGGGGCGACGCGCGCCGGGTGCTGGTCATGCATGCCGATCCGCTTTCCGCTTATGCCTATCGCTGGTTCGGCAGGGTGGCCGAACGCGAGACGATCGATCGCGGTTTCAGCTGGTTCTGGCGCCATTTGCAGCGGCTCGATGACGGCTATGACGCAGTGGTGAGCGCATCCCCCAGCCTGTCGCAACGTCTGCGCGAGGGTGGTCTTGCCCATGTCGTGACCAACCCGATGGGGGTTGATCCCGGCATCTTCGAGCCCGGCCTGCGCGATCCGCCCCTTCGCGCGCGGCTGCTCGATCGGTGTGCGCTGCCCGAAAACGCGACTTTGCTGATCGGGGTCGGCCGCCACGCCGCCGAAAAGAGATGGCCGATGGTGATCGACGCGGCGATCGCGGCGGGCGCCGACCGGCCAGTCGGATTGCTGCTGATCGGCGAAGGGCGCGACAGCGCGAAGTTGGCGCGCCGCATCGGCGACAATCCGCACATCCACTTGCTCTCGCCGATCCGCGACCGTGTCGGCCTTGCCCGCACCATGGCGAGCGCGGACGCGCTGATCCATGGCTGCGAGGCTGAGACATTCTGCATGGTCGCGGCCGAAGCGCGCGCCTCCGGCCTGCCGCTGATCGCGCCCGATCGCGGCGGCGCGTTCGATCAGGCGCAGGCGAGCGGCGGCATCGTCTATCGTTCCGGATCGAGCGCGGACGCCGCGCGCGCGATCCTGCGCTTCATCGACACGCCCCCCGCGCGGCCATTCGGTCCGGTGCGCACGATGGACGAGCATTTCGCGGATCTGTTCGGGCTCTATCGCTGGCTCGAAACCCCCGCGGCGCGCGCGGCCTAGATATGGTTCTCCTCCCGCTTGCGGGAAGGGGGAGGATGCTGACGGGTTTCCAAGCGACCCTGTCACGCCCTACAACCGGACGATGCCAGCCCTTCCCACAACCGATGCGCTCGCCGCCGGGGCAATCGACATCCTCGCGACGCTGGTCGGGTTCGACACCACCTCGCGCGATTCCAACCTTGCGCTGATCGAATATGTCGAAAGCCTGATCGGTGAACTCGGCGTGACGGCCACGCGCGTTCCCAATGCCGACGGCCGCAAGGCCAATCTCTACGCCACGCTGGGGCCGCACGTGGAAGGCGGGATCGTGCTGTCGGGCCATACCGACGTGGTGCCGGTCGATGGGCAGAATTGGACGAGCGACCCATTCACGCTGACCGAGCGCGACGGCCGCCTTTATGGGCGGGGGTCGTGCGACATGAAGGGCTTCCTCGCGCTGGCGCTCGCCGCCGCTCCGCTTTTTGCCGAGCCGGGGCGGCTGAAGCGCCCGGTCCATCTCGCTTTCTCCTACGACGAAGAAGTCGGCTGCCTCGGCGCACCTTCCATGATCGCTCAGATCGCGAAGGCGCTGCCCCGACCAGCCGCGGTGATCGTCGGCGAACCGACGATGATGGAGGTGGTGCACGGCCATAAGGGCATCACCACCTACACCGTCACCGTGACCGGTCATGAGGCCCATTCGAGCCTTACCCATCTCGGCCTGTCCGCCAACATGGTCGCGATCCGGCTGATGCATCGCCTGACCCAATTGGCGGACCGGCTGGAGCGCGACGCCGATCCCGCGTCTCCTTTCCGGCCGAAGCACGCCACCCTCACCATCGGCATGATCAAGGGCGGCACCGCAGGCAATATCCTCGCGCGCGAGTGCGCCTTCCTGTTCGATCTGCGCTGCCCGCCGGGCATCGACCCGCAGCCGATTCTCGCGCCCTTCCTCGCGGAGGCGAAGACGATCGACGGGGAAATGAAGGCGCTTTTCCCCGCTGCCGGGATCGACATCGTCCGTCGGTCGCTCACGCCCGCCTTCGCACCCGAGCCCGATGGCGCGGCCGAGCGCATCGCGCGCAGCCTCGCGGGCGACAACGGCCCGCCCCGCGTCGTCGCTTATGCCGCCGAGGCCGGTCAATTCCAGGAAGCGGGTTTCTCCACCGTGATCTGCGGCCCCGGATCGATCGAGCAGGCCCACCAGCCCGACGAATATGTCGAGCGCACCCAGATGGAGCGCGGCGCCGTCTTCATGCTGCGGCTGGCCGAGATGCTGGCGGGCGAATAGCTCCTGGACAACGCCATGCCAATCCTCCCACGCAAGGGGGACGTAGCGGCGGTCAGCGACATGCCGAGGGCATGTCGCAGCCGCGAAGTCGGCTCGCGGACGGGAGCCGTGGCCGCAGGCGAGCGCCTGGACTGGCGGCCCCGGGCCCCCAAACCCAACCGAAAGAAAAGCAGATTGTGTCAGGTAGTGTTGACACATCCCATTCCTGAGCCTATGTCATGTTCTCCTGACATTCCGTCAGGGAAAGCTGATACGAACAGAAAGCTCCGATGAGGAACCGGCTGAGAGTGCTGCGCGCAGAACGTGGATGGAGCCAGCTTGAGTTGGGCGGTCGACTGGGCGTCTCGCGCCAGGCGGTGAACGCGATCGAGACGGGCAAGCATGATCCGTCGCTGACGCTCGCCTTCCGGATCGCGCGCCTGTTCAAACTGGGGATTGAGGAGGTCTTCGATGATGACGGTTCCGATGATTGAAGATGGCGAAGGCGTCCGCGCCGCACGGGCACGCACCCAACGCCGTTGCCGCATAGCGGTGCTTTCATTGCTTGGAGCTCTTGCGGTGAGTGTGGTCATGATCCTGGGCAAAACCGGCCCGGGACATCTCCAGCCTGGATATGCTGTCGCGGCGGTGATCGCGATGGCGGTCGTGTTGCCGCTGGCCATCTATTTCAACAATCAGGCCAAGGATGAGCTGGCTCGGCTCAACGCGCTCCGGGCAAACAGCTTCGGCCTATATGCCTTCTTGCTCGGGGGATGGAGCTGGCTGGTCCTGTCCAATGGCGGTCTGGTCCCGCAGCCGAATGTCCTGTTCCTGATCCTGGCGACCAGCATGCTCACGCTGGGGCGCTACGCGATGCTCAGGATCCGCGGCTAGCGGATACTCCCTCCGCCTGCCGCCCTCCGATCGCCTGCTCTCGAAGGACGCACAATGCGCATCATCTTTCGCGCCTTTCTCCTCGCGCTGTCGCTCATCGCAAGCGCGGTCCCTGTTCGCGCCGCAACCACAGCGCCTGTCGCAGATGTCGCCGGCCAGTGGCACGGCACGCTCGTCACGCCCGGCGGAGAGCTGATGCTGGTGCTGTTCGTCGATCGCGCGCCGGACGGCTCGCTCAAGGCTCAGCTCGAAAGCCCCGATCAGGCGCCGGGCCAGAAGATTCCGGTTGCGAGCATCAAGGCGGAGGACGGCCAGCTCGCGTTCGACATGCCGGTCATTCATGCATCGTTCGAGGGGCGGTGGATCGCGGCCGAACAGGCGTGGAGCGGGACGTTCACGCAGGGCGCCGAGCTGCCGCTCAAGCTGTTGAAAGGCCCTCCGCCGGCTAGGCCCATCGTTCCGGGGCTGGACGGCGTGTGGCGCGGCAAGATCAGCCGCAACGGGGTCGATCTGCGCCTCGTCCTTCACGTCAAGACCAGCGCGGCCGGCACAATCGCCCAGCTGGACTCGCCCGATCAGCTCGCCAATGGCGTGCCCGTGCAGGGCCTGACCCGCGACGGGCCAATGGTACGCTTCCGGCTGGACATCCGTGGTATTCGCTATGAGGGCACGCTTTCGCCCGACCTGCAGCGCATGAGCGGTACCTGGCAGGCTCCGAACCAGCCAGCGGCGGAGGTCGACTTCGTCCGCGGCGATGCCGCCGCTGCCAATGCCCCACTCAAACGACCCCAGACTCCTCAGCCGCCCTTCCCCTATCGCGCGGAAGAGGTCGCGTTCGACAATCCTGCCGAAACCGGCGTTCACCTTGCCGGCACATTGACCCTGCCCGCGGGCAAAGGTCCCTCTCCTGCAGCGATCCTGATCACCGGTTCGGGCCAGCAGGACCGCGACGAGACGATCCTCGGCCACAAACCGTTCGCCTTAATCGCGGACTATCTGACGCGGCGCGGCATCGCCGTGCTGCGCGTCGACGACCGCGGTATGGGCAAATCGACCGGAGATGTCGGCAAGGCGACCTCGGCCGATTTCGCAACCGACGCCAACGCCGCCTTCGCCTTCCTGCGAACCCGCGCTGAAATCCGGGTCGAGGCGATCGGCTTCATCGGCCATAGCGAAGGCGGCATGATCGGGCCGATCGCCATGGCGACGAACAAGAAGGTGGCTTTTCTCGTCATGCTCGCCGGCCCCGGAACCGCGACGCAGCGGCTCCTGCTTGCGCAGCGCCGTGCCATCGGCGCGAGCATCGGCCAAAGCGAAACCCAGATCGCCCGAGCCGAGCCCGTCATGGCATCCTTGTTCAAGGCGCTTGCCGGCGGCGCGACCTATGAAGACGGCCTCGCTGCCGCGCGCGCCTTGCTGACGCCCGACGCCCTCGCGGCACTCGGCGTGCCGCCGAGCACAGACCCGCAGGTGATCCTCGCCCAGTTCGGAAGTCCCTGGTTCCGCTACTTCTTCCAATATGATCCCGCTCCCAATCTGCGCGCGATCAGGGTGCCGGTGCTGGCGATGAACGGCAGCCTCGACCGGCAGGTACTCGCGACCGAAAACCTTGCCGCCATCAAGGCCGCGCTGAAGGAGGATCGCGACGTGACCATCGTCGAGCTCCCCGGCCTCAACCACCTGTTCCAGACGGCGCGAACGGGTGCGGCCGGCGAATATGCGGACATAGAGGAGACGATCGCGCCGGTAGCGCTCGACCATATGGCCGACTGGATCAACGCCCGTTTCAAACGCCGCTAGCCCGGAAGGAATGCTCAGCTAGACAATGACGATGATGGGCCCGTTTGATGGGATTGGCAGCCTGACGGGGCAGCCCCGTAGCGAACCCAGCGAATTATCTACCTTAATCAAAGCCACTGCGGCCGATCCGAAAAATGCACGACTGCTGATGGGTGGTTGGCGGACTGGCAGCGTTAGCGATCCGACCGCTTGGAAGCAGTCATTTCATCGTCGTCGAGCACGCGCATACACGCCTGAAAGACGCCGGTGTCTCCTTCCTCACGGTGCCAAACCTGGACCCCATGGTAGTACTCGAAATAGCCACCCATATCTTTTGAAATATATTCACCAATGCGCGGCAAGAATGTGAAATCACCTTCGAAGAGCGGGTTCAACTCGTCCTTCCCGTAGACCTCGACTTTTGGCATTGCCACCTTCCTCACTGTATTGTGACGAAATCTAGATGTCCGCAATTGGGCGCCCCGCTATGCCCGGTGAATGACCACAAATGAATCGGAAGCAGTCGTTCATCGGCCCTGCGCAGCGATGGCAACTTTCCGCGGAGACCGGCATCTCTCGATCCGTTAGCCAGCGGCCGTCATTCTTCCGGATTTCCCGAGCGTCGACCAGCAATCGCCCAGTAGGTAATTCCGCCGACGATCGCAGCGGGAGCGAACAGGCCGCTGACACGCCGCAGCAGATGCGGGAAGGTCAGATATTCCGGGTCCTGTGGAGGCACGTCCGGCGACCAGATCAGCCCGGTGACCAAAATCGCAAGCACAAGAGATGCGGCGCATGGCCAGCCTACAAAGAAGAGCAATGACCGTATCCGGAACCGCTCCGACAGGCCGGCCATGGCAACCGCTGGAACGAACGACCCAATCAGGATCATCGCCACGCTCCCGAGCCAGATTACCAGCAAAATAAGGGCGTCGGCAGGCACGTCGACGCTCATGTAGGCGCCCGACCAAATGACGAATATCAGATCCATCGCGACTGCCGAAGCAGCCACCGCAGCGAGATACGCTCTCAATGTCGAATGTCGCACCACCACCTCCGTATCAATTCACGACCCGTCTTGTCGCCTCCAGATGCAGAATCGATGGAGAGAATGACTTTGTTCAGGCGGCGCAAGCATCGCGCAGCCGGCCTGACGAATGATCGGACGTCCTCCCTCGGGGGGACTTGACAAATGTACGTAGATAGCGTACTAGCCTGAGGCGGTGGCGATGCCGTGTGGGCTCCGATCATCAAGTTCGTTTCTGGTGTTTTTTTATTTTTCCCTTCGGCGGCATGTCCGCGGCGGCCGAGAAGCCACTATCCCGCGGCCCGGATGGAAAATATTTTTTCGCCCGCCGCCGCGCGGTGCGTTTTGTAACAATAGCCACGGGATTCCCACGCGAATCGCCTTGGTATAAAGCGAACGGAAGGAGACCCGCGCTATCCGCCAGGTTGCAGCTTTGCCCTACCGCATCGACGACGCAGGCAAGGTGCGCGTGATGCTTATCACCAGCCGCGAGACGCGCCGCTGGGTGCTGCCCAAGGGTAATCTGATCCGCGGGCTGGCGAACCATGAGGCCGCCGCGCACGAGGCGTTCGAGGAAGCGGGCGTCAGCGGCATCGCCTGCCCGACCCCGCTCGGCCAGTACAGCTATTGGAAAAGACGGAGGAACGGGCAGCTGAAGCGCGCGACCGTGTCGCTCTTCCCGCTCGCCGTCACCGACGAGGCCGAGGAATGGCCCGAGCAGGACGAGCGCGAGCTGCAATGGTTCGAACTGCCCGAAGCGGCGGCGGCCGTGGACGAGCCGGACCTTTCACGGCTGATTGCGGATTTCCGCGCGCCGGTGCGTCCCACTGGACGGCGCGAGCGGTTATTGTCATGGGCGCGTAGACAGGGGGAGACTTTGCCGATGCTGGGCTGGTTCCAGGCGCTGATGCCCAAACAGGGTCGTTTCTTCGACCAGTTCGAAGACCATGCCGCGACCCTGGTCGCCGGTGCCGACGCGCTCGCGCGCCTGCTGCAGGGCGGGGCCGATGTCGCGATCCACGTCCGCGAGATTTACGACCAGGAACATAAGGCGGACGATATCACCCGCGACGTGCTGCAGGACGTGCGCCGCATCCTGATCACCCCGTTCGACCGCACCGCGATTACCGGCCTGATCGCGGCGATGGACGATGCGATCGATCAGATGAACGGCACCGCCAAGGCGATCACCTTGTTCGAGCTCGACAGTTTCGAGCCGCAGATGCGCGACATGAGCGGCATCATCGTCGAGGCCGCGCGGGTCACCTCCGAGGTCGTACCTTTGCTGCGCTCGATCGGCGAAAATGCGACCCGTATCCTGGAGCTGACCGCGCGGCTGGTCCAGCTGGAGGGCCATGCCGATGAGATTCACGACGCGGGCGTGAAGGCGCTGTTCAAGGCGACATCGGGCGGTGCCAAGCCGATGGACTTCATCGTCGGTCGCGAAATCTACAGCCATCTGGAACGCGTGGTCGACAGGTTTGAGGATGTCGCGAACGAGATCCAGGGTCTCGTGCTCGACCACGCCTGACGGCCGGATCCGCCAACTTGACCCACCTCACCCCGTTGCTGCTGTTCGGCCTGATCGGCATCGCCTTGCTGTTCGATCTGCTGAACGGCCTGCACGACGCCGCCAATTCGATCGCGACCGTGGTCTCGACGCGCGTGCTCTCGCCGCAGATCGCGGTATTCTGGGCGGCCTTCTTCAACTTCATCGCCTTCCTTGTCTTCGGCCAGCACGTCGCCGCGACGGTCGGCAAGGGCATCATCTCCGCCGACATCGTCGACGCGCAGGTGATCTTCGGCGCGCTGATGGGCGCGATCACCTGGAACCTCGTCACCTGGGGGCTGGGTATCCCCTCCTCGTCGAGCCACGCCCTGATCGGCGGGCTGATCGGCGCGGGCACGAGCAAGGCCGGGCTGCACGCTATCGTCTGGTCCGGCGTGGGCAAGACCGTGGCGGCGATCTTCCTGTCGCCCTTGGTCGGCATGAGCCTCGCTTTGGTGATGGTGCTGGTGATCAGCTGGCTGTTCGTGCGCAAGACGCCCGCGACGGTCGATCGCATCTTCCGCAAAGGCCAGCTTGTGTCGGCCTCGCTCTACTCGCTCGGCCATGGCGGCAATGACGCGCAAAAGACGATGGGGATCATCGCGGTGCTGCTTTACTCGCAGGGCATGCTCCACGGCGAATTCCACATTCCCTTCTGGGTGGTGCTGTCATGCCAGGCGGCGATGGGGATCGGCACCTTGGTGGGCGGCTGGCGCATCGTCCACACGATGGGCTCCAAGATCACGCGCCTGACCCCGCCGCAGGGTTTCTGCGCCGAGACCGGCGGCGCGATCACACTCTTTCTCGCGACGATTGGCGGCATCCCCGTTTCGACCACGCACACCATCACCGGCGCGATCGTCGGCGTCGGCGCGGCCCGGCGCATGTCGGCAGTGCGCTGGAGCGTCGCCTCGAGCATCGTCGTAGCCTGGTTCGTGACGCTGCCGGCCGCTGCGGCGGTCGGGGCCGGATTCTACTTCCTGACGAAGCTGTTCTGACCTCCCCTCAAGCCGTCGCCCCAGCGAAAGCTGGGGTCCATCTCCTGACCGAAGTGCCTGGCCCAACGGAAAGAGATGGATGCCAGCTTTCGCTGGCATGACAGTGGGGATTCACGCCACCCTACGATAGGTATAGTCTCCCCCCATGACCCCCGCTTTGTCCGTCACCCATTCGATCCTGGGCCAGCCCTGGCGCTGGCGCGGGCTGGAGACGGACCAGCGTGATGCGGGGTTCGAGCCCGACGATCTGGTCACCCAATTGCTGCTCGCGCGCGGTGTCCCGCGCGAATCGATCGAGCAGCATCGCACGCCCACGATCCGCGGCTTCATGCCCGATCCCTCGATCTTCCGTGACATGGATGCGGCGGCCGAGCGGCTGGCCGCCGCCGTGCTCGCGGGCGAGCCGGTCACCATCTTCGGCGACTATGATGTCGACGGCGCCACCTCCGCCGCCTTGCTGATCCGGCTGCTGCGCGGGCTCGGGCTCGACCCGCAGGCCTATATCCCAGACCGGCTGATGGAGGGTTACGGACCTTCGGGCGAGGCGCTGGTGAAGATCGCGCGCGGCGGCGCCAGCCTGATCGTCACGGTCGATTGCGGCGCGCAGGCGTTCGAGGCGCTCGAGATGGCGGCGACCGAGAAGGTCGACGTGATCATCGTCGATCATCACAAATGCGCCGCGTCCTTGCCGAAGGCGTTCGCCGTGGTGAACCCCAACCGGCTCGATGAGGACGAAGGCGCGGCATATGGCCATCTCGCCGCGGTCGGCGTCGCCTTCCTGCTCGGCGCGGCATTGCTGCGGACCTTGCGCGCGCGGGGCTGGTTCGAGGGCAAGCCCGAGCCGAAACTGATCGAGCTGCTCGACATCGTCGCGCTTGGCACCGTCGCCGATGTCGCGCAACTGAAGGGGCTCAACCGCGCCTTCGTTTCGCAGGGCCTGAAGGTGATGGCAAAGGGCGGCAATGTCGGCCTGTCCGCGCTGATGCGCGCGGCGGGGCTGGTCAAGCCGCCGACCTGCACCGATCTGGGCTTCGCCCTTGGGCCGCGCATCAATGCCGGCGGCCGTGTGGGCAAGGCCGATCTGGGCGTGCGCCTGCTCACCACCGAGGACGAAGCCGAGGCCGAAGCCATCGCGACCGAGCTGAACCGCCTCAACGAAGAACGGCGCGCGATCGAGACTTTGGTGACCGAGGCGGCCGAAGCCATGATGGCGGGCCAGGGCAATCGCGCGGTCGCCTTGGTCGCGGGCGAGGGCTGGCACCCCGGCGTGATCGGCATCGTCGCGAGCCGGCTCAAGGAAAAGCTCGGCCGCCCGGCGATCGTGATCGCGCTCGACGGTGAAGGGATCGGCAAGGGATCGGGCCGCTCGGTGCCCGGAGTCGATCTCGGCGCGGCGGTGCTCGCCGCCAAGGATATGGGGCTGCTGATTGCCGGTGGCGGCCACGCCATGGCGGCGGGGCTGACCATCGCCGCTGACCGGATCGACGAGCTCGCCGATTTCCTCGACGAACGGCTCGCCGTCGACATCGCCAAATCTCGCGACGACCGCGCCCTGCTGCTGGACGCGGTGCTGAGCTGCGGCGGAGTTGCCCCGGCATTGGTCGAGGCGCTGGAGGCGGGCGGGCCTTACGGCGCCGGCTGGCCCTCGCCGCGCGTGGCGGCGGGCCCGGTGCGGATCATAAAATGCGATGTGGTCGGCAACGGCCATGTCCGCGCGGTGGTGGCGGGCGAGGACGGGCGATCGATCAAGACGATCGCCTTCCGCCAGGCCGACAGCGCACTCGGCCAGGCGCTGCTCGGCGCTGGCCCGCACCGGCGGCTGTGGCTGGCGGGCCGGGCCAAGATCGACAATTGGAACGGCGGCGCTCACGCCGAGCTTCATATCGACGATGCGGCCTGGGCTGACTGACGGCGCAACACTCAGCGAGCCGGATTGCGTCCCGCCACCGGTTGACCTCGCCGATCCGCCCCCCTAAGCGGGCGCCCGGATGGCCCCTTCGTCTAGCGGTCTAGGACGCGGCCCTTTCACGGCTGAAACACGGGTTCGATTCCCGTAGGGGTCACCATCCTCCTCTTTACCTGGTGCAATCACTCCCACCCCGCCCGCCAAGCGAACGGGCTTGAGGATGAGTTAGGATGGGGAACGAACCGCCAATGTACGTAGCGAGATCGGGTCTCAGGGTCGCAGCAGGGTTGGCGCGCCTCATCGAGGAGGACGTCCTGCCAGGCACGGGCATTGCGCCGGATCGCCTATGGGCTGGCGCGGCGGCGATATTCGCTGAGCTTGCTCCGGAGAACGCACGGCTCCTTGCGGTGAGGGACCGGATGCAGGAACGCATCGATGCCTGGCATGAACAGCATGCAGGCGCTGCGTTCGAGATCGAAGACTACACCGCTTTCCTGCGCGACATCGGCTATCTCGTCGCGGAGCCGTCACCCTTCAGCATCGCCCCCGCCAATGTCGATGACGAGGTCGCCCGCACCGGCGGGCCGCAGCTGGTGGTGCCAGTACTCAACAGCCGCTTCCTGCTCAACGCCGCGAATGCGCGATGGGGCAGCTTGTACGACGCGCTGTACGGGACCGATGCTATTGCGGGCACGCCCACGGGTGCCGGCTTCGACGCCGCGCGCGGCGCGCAGGTGATCGCATGGGCACGCAGCTTCCTCGATCGGGCGATTCCGCTCGCGCAGGGCAGTTGGAGTGGGTTCAAGGGCGGCATTCCTGAACTCCGGGATTCCGCGCAGCTTGTCGGGCGCGCGGGCGACAATCTGCTGTTCCGCAACAACGGCCTCCACCTGGAGCTGGTGATCGACCGCACCCACCCGATCGGACGCGACGATACCGCAGGGATCGCCGACATACTGCTCGAATCCGCGCTCACCACGATCGTCGATTTCGAGGATTCGGTCGCCGCGGTCGATGCCGAGGACAAGACCGCCGCTTATGCCAACTGGCTCGGGCTGATCACCGGGACGCTCGAAGCCCGCTTCGAGAAAGGCGGACGCACGCTCGTCCGCGCACTGGAGCCCGATCGCACCTATCAGACGCTCGCGGGCGAGACGTTTACCCTCCCCGGTCGCGCGCTCCTGTTCGCGCGCAATGTCGGGCATCTGATGACCACGCCGGCGTTGCTCCTGCCGGACGGTTCACAGGCGCCGGAAGGCATATTGGATGCGATCGTCACCAGCCTGATCGCGCTCAATGACCTCAACGGCAAAGGCCGCCTCCGCAATAGCCGCGCTGGATCCATCTATATCGTGAAGCCCAAGATGCACGGGCCCGACGAGGTGGCATTCGCGAACCGGCTGTTCGATGCGGTTGAGGATCTGCTCGGGCTCGATCGCCACACGATCAAGATCGGCCTGATGGACGAGGAACGGCGCACCTCCGCCAACCTCGCCGCCTGCATCGCGGCGGTGAAGGACCGGATCGTGTTCATCAACACGGGTTTCCTCGATCGCACCGGCGACGAGATCCACACCTCGATGCGGGCCGGCGCGATGATGCGCAAAGGCGAGATGAAGGCGAGCGAGTGGATCGCAGCCTACGAGGATCGCAACGTCCAGATCGGGCTCGCCTGCGGTTTTTCCGGCAAGGCGCAGATCGGCAAGGGCATGTGGGCCGCGCCCGATCGGATGGCCGATATGCTGGCGCAGAAGATCGCGCATCCACAGACCGGCGCCAACACCGCCTGGGTGCCATCCCCCACCGCGGCGACTTTGCACGCAACCCATTATCACCAGGTCGACGTCTTCGCGCGCCAGGCCGAACGCAAGGCCGAGCCGATCGTGCCGCTCACCAAGCTGCTAACCATCCCGCTCGCCCGGGGCCGCAATTGGTCGCCGGACGAGATAGCCGAAGAGCTCGACAATAATGCGCAGGGGATATTGGGCTATGTCGTGCGCTGGGTCGATCAGGGCATCGGCTGTTCGAAAGTGCCCGACATCCACGACGTGGGGCTGATGGAGGACCGCGCGACATTGCGGATCTCTTCGCAGCATATCGCCAATTGGCTGCTGCACGGCATCGTCACGCGCGAGGAGGTCGACCAGGCTTTCGATCGCATGGCGGCCAAGGTCGATCGCCAGAACGCTGGCGATCCTGCTTACAGGCCGATGGCTGGACGGGGTGACGGGAGCCTGGCCTTTCAGGCGGCTCGAGCGCTCGTGTTCGAAGGCCTGGATCAGCCCAACGGCTATACCGAACCCCTGCTCCACGCGTTCCGCACGAAAGCGAAAGCGGGTCAGGAGGCCGCTCGCTCCTCTTCGGGCCAGTAAAGCCGCATCGGATTATCGACCAGGAGCTTGCGTTGCAGCGCCTCCGTCGGCGCGATCTGCGGGATCACGTCCACCAGCGCGCCATCGTCCGGCAGCACTTTTTCCATATTGGGGTGCGGCCAATCGGTGCCCCACAGCACGCGATCCGAATAAGCTTCGACCAACGGCCGCACCGACCGGACGAAATCGGAATAAGGCGGCCCAGCAGGGTCGAGCCGATCGGGACAGGTGACCTTGGTCCAGATATCCTCCCGGCTATCGAGCAAAGTGCGGAAGGCTTTCATATCCGCGCCGTCCGGCCCCTGCCGCACATCCGGGCGACCCATATGATCGATCACCACCGCGACCGGGATCGCGGCGATGAAGGCGCGCATTTCCTCAAGAATATCCGCCTCGAAATAGACCACGACGTGCCAGCCGAGCCGCTGGATGCGGTGCGCCACGTCCAGGAACTTGTCCTTGGGCGCGTCGTCGACAAGCCGCTTGAGGAAATTGAAGCGCACGCCGCGAATGCCGCCATCGTGCAGCGCATCGAGCTCCCCATCGGAAATCGCCGGATCGACCACCGCCACGCCACGGCATGTCCCGTTCGAGACCGCGATCCCGTTGAGTGTCGCGCGATTGTCGGTGCCGTGGCAGCTCGCCTGGACGATCACATTGCGGCTGAAGCCCAGCCGATCGCGCAACGCGAACAAAGCATCGGGGCCTGCATCCTGCGGGAGATATTTTGCCTTGGGACTGAACGGGAATTGCGCCATCGGCCCGAACACATGGCAATGCGCGTCGACCGCTCCTGCGGGCGGCGTGAAGCGCGGCCGCGAGGGTTCGAGCGTCCAGCTGCGGACACGGCCTTCATCATCGATCACGCGAACACCTCTCCGTCCATCAGCTTGCGCGCGGTGCGCAGCATCCCGGCTTCGACCGGGGCGCCGGCGTCATCCACCCGCACCACGCATTCGGTGACGCCGGTGGGATGTTCGACGCCGAGCGTCCTGACCGTCCCCTCGGGCACGCACGCCAGCTTTGCCGCGGGCGATCCCTCGATCAGACAGGCAGTCGCGACGCTGACCGCACCGAGCACACCGATCGAGGCGTGGACGCGGTGCGGGATCAGCGAGCGGACCGCGATCGCGCCACCCTCACGGGGCGCCGCGACCAGCATCATCTTCGGCACCGATTTCGACGTCACGTCGCCAAGGTTCATCAGCGGTCCGGCCTTGAGCCGGATCGACTCGACCTTTGCCTTCATCGCGCTGTCGGCGTCGAGCGTGTCCCGATCCTCATAACCGCTGACGCCGACGTCGGCGGCGGCGAGGACGACGCAGGGCATGCCATTGTCGATCAGAGTCACCTTCACCCCGTCAATCTCATCGACACCATTCCCGGTGGGCAGCAGCGCGCCGCACGAGGATCCCGCGGTATCGCGAAAGGCGAGCGGTATCGGCGCGGCGGTTCCGGGCACGCCGCTGATCGCGGCATCGCCTTCGTAGCGTACCTTGCCCCCTGGAGTCTGGACCGTGGCCACCGCGATCTGGCCTGTATTCTCCATGAAGATCGCGACGCGGGTCTCGCCATTCGCCGCCTCGACCAGCCCGCGCTCGATTGCGAAAGGGCCGATACCGGCGAGAATATTGCCGCAATTCTGCGCATCGGTGACGATCGCCTGATCGACGAACACCTGCAGGAAAAGATAATCGACGTCTACACCCGCGCGGGTGGACCGGCTCACGACCGCAACCTTGCTGGTCAGCGGATCGGCGCCGCCCATCCCATCGATCTGGCGCGGATCGGGCGACCCCATCACGCGCAACAGGAAGGCATCGCGCGCGGAAGGTTCGGCAGGCAGATCCTGCTTGAGGAAATAGCCCCCTTTCGACGTGCCGCCGCGCATCCACATGCAGCGTGCGGACGTCTGCGCTGCGTCAGACATATTTCAGGCCCATCGCTTCCAGCCGTGGGCGCATGTCGTAAATGTCGAGCCCAAGCTCGCCCGCGGCGAGGCGTTTGCGCTTGCCCTCCTCCGCCGCTTCGCGTGCCCGCGCTTTCTCCAGCACCGCGGCCGCATCTTCACGTTTGACCACGCAAACCCCGTCATCGTCGGCCACGATCACGTCGCCCGGCTCGATCGCGGCGCCCGCGCACACGATCGGCACATTGACGGAACCCAAGGTGTTCTTGACCGTCCCCTGCGCGAAGACGGCTTTCGACCATACCGGAAAGCCCATCTGGGTGAGATCGCGCACGTCGCGCACGCCCGCATCGATCACCAGCCCGCGGCAGCCATGCGCGATCGCGCTGGTCGCCAGCAGGTCACCGAAATAGCCGTCCACGCACGGGCTGGTCGGCGCGAGCACCAGCATGTCGCCATCCTGCAATTGCTCGATCGCGACATGCACCATCCAATTGTCGCCCGGCGGCGAGGAGATAGTGACCGCATTGCCCGCGATCCGCGCGCCGGGATAAATGGGCCGCATATAAGGGGCGAGCAGCCCGATCCGGCCCTGCGCCTCATGCACCGTGGCGACGCCCGCCTCCCCCAGTCCCTGCACGATATCCAGCGGGGTGCGGGCAATATTCTGAACGACGCGTGCGGACATGTTCGCCTCCATTTCGGAAGAGAGGAATGGCGGAGACCGGCTCCATGGCAACATCGCAGGTGCCCGTCCCCCTTGGAATCAGTGGGCGGCCATAAGTTTTCCGGATATGTTGCGCTGATCATGCGGCCGTTCGAACTCAATATGCGGCATCTGCGCGCGCTTTCCGCCGTCGTGCAATGCGGCAGTCTGAGCCGCGCGGCGGACGCCGTCGGCCTGTCGCAGCCGGCGCTGACCCAGGGACTGGGCAAGCTCGAGCGGCAACTCGGCCTGGCGCTGTTCGACCGCCGGCCGGGCGGCGCGGCACCAACCGCTGCGGGAACCGCGCTCGCCGAGCGTGCGGATCGGGCGTTCCTCTATCTTGCAGCCGCGGCGCGACCGGCGCGCGGGGCACGCGGCTTCACCCGGCCGGAATGGCTGATGACGGCGACCCAGCTCGATGCCTTCCTCCATTTTTGCGATGCGCAGAGTTTCGTCGGGGCGGCCGGAGCGAGCGGCACCTCGCAACCCGCAATTCATCGCGCGGTGCGCGATCTCGAGCAGATTTGTGCGGTCACGTTGGTCGAGCGACGCGGGCGCGGCATGATGCTGACGCCTGCAGGCCGGGCCATGGCGCGCGGGGTACGGCTCGCCGCGCGCGAGATCGCCGCCGGCCTCGCCGAGGCGCGAGGCGATGGCGCGGATGTGGGGCGGATCGCGGTCGGCGCGATGCCTTTGTGCCGCGCTCTGCTGCTTCCTCACGCGCTCGCCGCTTTCCTGCGGGAAGCGCCCGAGACAGTGATCGACGTGGTTGAAGGATCCTGGCGCGAACTGGTCGAGCCACTGCTGGACGGCGTGATCGATCTCACCATCGGCGCGCTGCGCGACGAGCCGCCCGCCGGCCTCCAGCAGACACCGCTCTTCACCGATCGGCTCGCCGTCTATGGCCGCGCGGGGCATCCGCTGGCGGGTCGCGAGGTGCCGCTCGATCTGCTGGCGGCGCAGCAGTGGATCGTCGGGCCCGTCGGCACGCCGCTGCGCCGCCATTGGGAAGCTCTTTTTGCGGGGCGCGCATTGCCGCAGGTGCCGATCGAATGCGGATCGGTGATGGTGATCCGCGGCATGCTGACGCAGAGCGATCTGCTGACCCTGCTTTCACCCGATCAGGTTGCGCTTGAGGTAGAAGCGGGGGTGCTGGTGCGGATCGGCGCGGACCTCGACCACGCGGTACGCACGATCGGCATCACCACGCGCACCAATTGGCGACCCACCCCCCGTCAACGGCAGCTGGTCGACCTCCTGAATCGCGCCGCTTCGGAAACAAGACTTCCGGAAATCCAATAAGGATCGGGCCAATTGGATTTGGGCCCGGGCAGCGCGCGTCCTACCGCCCATGCGATGGAACAAGGGGACCTGCCCAACGGAACGGCGCCGCACGACGGGGCGGAGAGCAACCGACCGCGTGCGACGTTCATCGGCTTCGGAGAGGCCGGCGCGGCGTTCGCACGCCCCGGCGACCGCGCGTTTGATAGCAAGACGGACGACCCCGCATCCGCCGCCGACAAATGGGCCGATTATCAACGCGCCGACGTGGTTGGCTTCGCAACCGTGCGGAAGGCGCTGGCCAATGCGGCGATCGTGCTTTCGCTGGTGACTGCCGACCGCGCGCTCGAGGCGGCGAGCGACGATGCTGCGCTGCTGACACCCGGTACGCTGTGGCTCGACATGAACAGCGTCGCGCCTGGCACAAAGCGGGCGGCGGCACGGGCGATCGAAGCGACGGGCGGGCGCTATGCCGATGTCGCGGTGATGGCACCGGTATTGCCGGCCCGGCACGGGGTGCCCTTGCTGGTGGCGGGGCCGCATGCTGCGGACGCGGCGGCAGCGCTGACGGTTCTCGGCTTCACGGATGTGCGGATCGCGGGACCGACGGTCGGGGACGCATCGGCGATCAAGATGATCCGATCGGTGATGGTCAAGGGGATCGAGGCGCTTACCGCCGAATGCATTCTGGCTGCCGGTCGCGCGGGTGTGACCGACGCCGTGCTCGCATCGCTCGACGCGAGCTGGAAGGCACAGACCTGGCACGCGCGTGCCGATTACAATCTCGATCGGATGCTCGCCCACGGATCGCGCCGCGCCGCCGAGATGGAGGAGGTCGCAAAGACGCTGGAAGAGCTCGGCGTAGATCCGGCGATGACGCGTGGCACGATCCTGCGCCAGCGCGAGATCGGCGCGCTGGAAGTGGCTCCGCCTGACGGCCTGGCCGCCAAGCTCGCGGCGATCGATCCCGAACAGAAGGAGCTGGCCGCGTGCCGCTGATTATCGACTGTCACGGCCATTATACCGTGCTGCCCAAGGGACATGATTCCTGGCGCGAGGCGCAGAAGGCCGCGTTCAAGGCCGGCACCGCGCCGCCGCCTTATCCAGACATTTCCGACGCGGAGATCCGCGAATCGATCGAGGCGAACCAGCTCCGCCTGATCAAGGAGCGGGGCGCGGACCTGACGATCTTCAGCCCGCGCGCGTCGGCGATGGCGCCGCATATCGGCGACGAAGCGGTCGCGAACGAATGGGCGTTCCGCTGCAACAATCTGATCGCGCGCGTCGTGGACATGTTTCCGGAAACCTTCGTGGGCGTCTGCATGCTGCCGCAATCGCCCAAGGCCGATATGAGCGCGAGCATCGCCGAGCTCGATCGCTGCGTGAACCACCTCGGCTTCATCGGCTGCAATCTCAACCCCGATCCGGGCGGCGGGCATTTCACCCATCCGCCGCTCACCGATCGTTACTGGTACCCCTTTTATGAGAAGATGGTCGAGCTGGACGTACCGGCGATGATCCACGTCTCGGGCAGCTGCAACCCCGCGATGCACGCGACCGGCGGCTATTATATTGCCGCAGACACGATCGCTTTCATGCAGCTGCTGGAGGGCGATCTGTTCGCCGACTTCCCGACGCTTCGCTTCATCATCCCGCATGGCGGCGGCGCGGTGCCTTATCATTGGGGCCGCTATCGAGGCCTCGCCGACATGCTCAAGAAGCCGTCGCTCGACACGCATCTGATGAACAACATCTTCTTCGACACCTGCGTCTACCATCAGCCGGGCATCGACCTGCTGGCCGACGTGATCGAGAACAAGAACATCCTGTTCGGATCGGAAATGGTTGGCGCGGTGCGTGGGATCGATCCGACCACCGGCCATTATTTCGATGATACCAAGCGCTATGTCGACGCGCTCGACCTGACGGATGCCGAGCGGCACGCAATCTTCGAGGGCAATGCCCGCCGCGTCTTCCCCCGCCTCGATGCCAAGCTGAAGGAGCGCGGCCTGTGAACCAGCCCAGAGACATTCACCAGTATCTCGCCGAGTTCGAAGATATTCCCGGCACGCGTGTGTTCACCGCAAAGCGCGCGCGCCAGGGTTATCATCTCAACCAGTTCGCGATGAGCCTGATGAAGCCCGAAAATCGCGAGCGCTGGAAGGCCGACGAAAAAGCTTATCTGGAAGAATGGCCGCTCACCGACGACCAGAAGACGGCGGTGCTGGCGCGCGATTACAACCGGCTGCTCGATCTTGGCGGCAACATCTATTTCCTTTCCAAGGTCTTCTCCACCGACGGCCTGAGCTTCGTGCAGGCGGTGAGCACGATGACCGGGGTCTCGGTCGAGGAATATCAGGCGATGATGAACGCAGGCGGCCGCTCCCCCGAAGGTCTCCGTTCCAAGAAGGAGGGTCGCTGACATGGCGAGAATCACCGCCGGTGTCGGCTCCAGCCATGTGCCTTTGCTCGGCGTCGCGCACGATCTCGGCAAGGATAGAGACGCTTATTTCGGGCCGATCTTCGCCGGATATGACTGGACGCGCAAATGGGAGAAGGCCGAGAAGCCGGACGTGGTGCTGCTGGTCTATAACGACCACGCCAGCGCGTTCGACATGAAGATCATCCCGACCTTCGCGATCGGTTGCGCCGAGCGTTTCAAGCCCGCCGACGAGGGCTGGGGCCCGCGGAAGGTGCCCGACGTGATCGGCCATCCCGATCTTGCCTGGCATATCGCGCAGAGCCTGATCCTCGACGAATTCGACATGACGATCATCAATGAGATGGACGTCGATCACGGCCTGACCGTGCCGCTGTCGATGATGTTCGGCGCGGTCGAGCAATGGCCGTGCAAGGTGATCCCGCTCGCGGTCAACGTCGTTACCTATCCGCCGCCTTCCGGCAATCGTTGCTGGGCGCTGGGCGAGGCGATCGCGCGCGCGGTCGCGAGCTTCCCCGAGGATCTCAACGTGCAGATCTGGGGCACGGGCGGAATGAGCCACCAGCTCCAGGGGCCACGCGCGGGGCTGATCAATCGCGAATGGGACAATATGTTTTTGGACGGCTTGGTCGGCGACACCGACCGGCTGCGCCACATCCCGCATATCGAATATCTGCGCGAGACGGGTAGCGAGGGGATCGAGATGGTGATGTGGCTGATCATGCGCGGCGCGCTCGGCAAGACGACGCGCGCGCTGCACCGCCATTATCATGTTCCGTGCAGCAATACCGCGATCGGGCACATCGTGCTCGAACCTGCCGACTGACGAATATCCGGTCCGGCACGGAGGGCGGAGGACGGACGGCGTCGCCGGCTTGCTCCCACCTTTCGGCGGGCCGCCAGAGTGGAGACATATATGAAGATCGCACTCGCAGGCGCCGGCGCATTCGGCGAAAAACATCTCGATGGCCTGCGGAATATCGACGGGGTCGAGGTGATTTCGGTCGTCGGCCGCGAGCTGGAGCCGACGCGGAAGGTCGCCGAGAAATATGGCATCGCCCATGCCACGACCGAACTCGCCGAAGCGCTGGATCAGCCGGGCCTCGACGCGGTCATTTTGTGCACGCCGACCCAGATGCACGCCGCCCAAGCGATCCAGTGCCTGGAGGCCGGCAAGCATGTGCAGGTCGAGATTCCACTCTGCGACAGCCTTGCCGACGGCGAGGCTGTACTCGCCAAGCAGCGTGAGACCGGGCTTGTCGCGATGGTCGGCCACACCCGCCGCTTCAACCCGAGCCACCAATATATCCACCGGAAGATCGTGGCCGGCGAAATCCATGTCCAGCAGATGGACGTCCAGACCTATTTCTTCCGCCGCAGGAACATCAACGCCAAGGGCGAACCCCGTAGCTGGACCGATCACCTGCTCTGGCATCATGCCGCACATACCGTCGATCTGTTCGCCTATCAGGCCGGCCCGATCGTGCAGGCGAATGCGATCGAGGGACCGCACCATCCCGAGCTTGGCATCGCGATGGACATGTCGATCCAGCTCAAGGCGGAGAGCGGCGCGATCTGTACGCTCAGCCTGTCGTTCAACAATGACGGGCCACTCGGCACGTTCTTCCGCTACATTTGCGATAACGGCACCTGGATCGCGCGCTACGACGATCTGGTGACGGGCAAGGAAGAGCCGGTCGACGTCAGCAAGGTCGCGGTGTCGATGAACGGTATCGAGCTTCAGGACCGCGAGTTCGTCGCCGCGATCCGCGAAGGACGCGAACCCAATGCCAGCGTCGCGAAGGTCATGCCATGCTACCGGGTGCTCGATGCGCTCGAACGACAGCTGGAAGGCTGAGCCGTGGCGCAAAATGTGACCCGCACTGGAGTGGCGATCATCGGCGCCGGCCCTGCGGGGCTGTTGCTCGGGCATTTGTTGCGCAGCAATGGCATCGACTGCACCATCGTGGAGCGCCAGTCGGCGGACTATGTGCTGTCGCGGATCCGGGCCGGCGTTCTTGAAACCGTCACGACCGATCTGCTTCGCCAGCTCGGCATCGACGCGAGGCTGAATGCCGAAGGATTAATCGAAGAGGGGTTCAACCTCGCCGATCATGGCCGGCCGATCCGGATCGATATCCGTGCGCTCACCGGGCAGCACGTCACCGTCTATGGCCAGACCGAGATGACGCGCGATCTGATGGAGGCTGCGCCGGCGCGTGGGCTGCAGATCATCTATCAGGCCGGTGACGTGCAGCTCCACGACCTGCAGGGCGACCGTGCCGCGCTAAGCTTCACCAGCGACGGCGAGGAGCACCGGATCGAAGCCGACTTCATTGCAGGCTGCGACGGCTTTCACGGCGCCGCCCGCAAGGCGATCCCGGACGGGAAGGCGTATGAGCGCCAATATCCATTCGGTTGGCTCGGCATCCTGGCCGACGTGCCGCCATGCCACCCCGAGCTGATTTACGCCAACGGCCCGCGCGGCTTCGCGCTCGCCTCGATGCGTTCTCCCACGCGCAGCCGCTACTATATCCAGGTGCCCCTCACGGACCAGATCGAGGATTGGCCCGAGGCTCGGCTGTGGGAAGAACTGGCCGCACGGTTCGATCCGATCAGCGAGCGCGGCGTGACGGCGGGCCCTGCACTGGAAATGTCGATCGCCCCGCTCAGATCCTTCGTGTTCGAGACGATGCGCCATGGGCGGCTGTTCCTTGCCGGAGACGCGGCGCACGTGGTGCCGCCGACCGGTGCCAAGGGCCTGAACCTCGCCGCATCGGACGTCGCTTATCTCGCCGAAGCATTCGCCGCCTGGTATCGATCGGGCGAGGAAAGCGCGCTGGCCGGTTATCAGCAGCGTGCGCTTGCGCGTATCTGGAAAGCGGAACGTTTCAGCTGGTATCTTACCAAGCTGATGCATCGCTTTCCGGAGGATGGCGCGTTCGAGCACCGCATGCAGAGCGCCGAACTCGATTATGTCGCGGGATCGCGCGCGATGCAGACGGCGATCGCCGAAAACTACGTGGGGCTGCCACTCTGACCGCACTTGCTACTCGCAGAATTGGGCCGTTCGACGTCGGCGCGATCGGTCTTGGCTGCATGAACCTGAGCCATGCTTATGGCGAAACGCCGTCCGAGAAGACGGCGATCGCCTTGCTCAACCGCGCGCTCGATCTGGGCGTGACCTTGCTCGACACCGCCGCACTCTATGGCGGCGGGGCGAACGAGATATTGGTCGGAAAGGCGGTGGGCCGCCGGCGGCGCGAATTCACCCTGGCGAGCAAATGCGTGCTCGCGCTCGAGGAGGGCAAGCGCATCCTCGACGGTTCGCCGGCAGGGATTGCCCGCACGCTCGACTTTTCGCTGGCGCGTCTCGGCACCGACCATATCGACCTCTATTATCTCCACCGGCTCGATCCGGACGTGCCGGTCGAGGACTCGGTCGGCGCACTGAAACGCGCGCGCGAGGCTGGAAAGATCGGTGCGATCGGGCTCAGCGAAATGTCCGCCGCCACGATCGAGCGCGCGCATCGCGAGCATCCGATCGCCGCGGTGCAGAGCGAATATTCGCCGACCGTGCGTAATCCCGAGGTGGCGGTGCTCGACACCTGCCGACGGCTCGGCATCGGGTTCGTCGCCTTCTCGCCGGTCGCGCGCGGAATGCTCGCCGGGTCGGTGCGGAACGACGATTACGTCGCCGGCGATATCCGGCGTTCGATGCCGCGCTTCGTTGCGCCGCAGCTTGCCCATAATCTGCAGGCGGTCGCCGCGTTCGAAGCGCTCGCCGCCGAAGCCGGCGTCACGCCCGCGCAACTCTCACTGGCCTGGCTGCTGGCGCGGGGCGACCATATCGTGCCCATTCCGGGGACGCGCAGCATCCGACACGTCGAGGAAAATGTCGCGACGCTGGAGAAGCGGATCGACCCTGAACTGCTTGCGCGGATCGAGCCGATCTTCGCCGGCGATGCGATCCGCGGCGCGCGCTATTCCGCGGCCGCCCAGGCGCAGGTCGATACCGAATTGCTGCCGGGCGAGACGCTCGCGACCTGATCTTCAGTCCTCAGGGTCAGGCTTAAAGCTCGCCCCAGACACTCTCCGCAACCTCGCGCACCAGCCGCAGCTTCGCTGCTTGCTGCTCCATCGCGATATCGTTGCCGTGCACGGTCGACGAGAAGCCGCATTGCGGCGACAATGCCATCTGATCGAGCGGCATGAAGTCCGCGGCTTCGTCGATGCGGCGCTTGACGTCGTCGGCGCTCTCCAGGTCGGCGAGCTTGGTCGTCACCAGGCCCAGCACCACCGTCTTGCCCTTGGGCACGTGCCGCAACGGCGCGAAATCGCCCGAGCGCGGATCGTCATATTCGAGGAAATAGCCGTCGACCTTGAGCTCGTTGAACAGCACCTCGGCGACCGGCTCATAGCCACCTTCGGCCGCCCAGGAGGAACGGAAATTGCCGCGGCAAAGATGGACGCAGACAATCATGTCGGCGGGCTTGTCGCGGATCGAATCGTTGATGATGCGCGCATAGAGCCGCGGCAGCTCGTCCGGATCCATCCCGCGCTTGCGAGCATTCGCCCGCTGGGTTTCATCGCACAGATAAGCGAGGTTGGTGTCGTCGAGCTGGAGATAGCGGCACCCGGCATCTGCCAGGCTCGCAATCTCAGCGCGGTAAGCGGCGGCCAGATCAGTGTAGAAATCTTCCAGATCGGGATAGGCGGCCGCATCGATCGCCTCGCGCCCGCCACGGAAGTGCAGCATCGTCGGCGACGGGATCGTCACCTTGGGCGTGCGCGAGGTGCATGAGGCGAGAAATTCGAAGTCGGCGCGCTGGATGTCACGGCCGTGCGCCACCTTCCCTTCGATCTTCATCACCGGCGGCGCATATTCGAGCTCCTTGCCGCCATGCTGGTGGAACTTCACCTGGGTGCCGCCCGCCTCCTTCACTCCATCCAGCTGCAGCAGGAAATCGGTATGGAAATAGGTGCGGCGGAACTCGCCGTCGGTGATGCCCTGGAAGCCGAGATCCTCCTGCATCGCCACCACGTCGCGAATCGCGGCGTCTTCGGCCGCACGCAATCCGGCTGCGTCGATCGTACCCGCCCGAAAGGCCGCGCGCGCCTCGATCAGGGCTGCGGGACGGAGGAAGCTCCCGACATGATCGGCGCGAAACGGCGGCTTGTGCATTGCATTGTTCCCGGAACTTGAATTGTATGCGGCACATGCATTTTTGGCCTGGCCGACGCAAGCCCGTGCTCGCCCGCGATCCGCCGCGTCAATCTGTTGTGCTGCATAACAAACGGGCGCAGTGTCAGGCGAAAGACCTTGGTGGGGAGAGGGACGCATGAGGCGGGATCCGCAGGCAATTCTCGACGCAGAGCCGATGTCGCGCGCGCAATGGGCGACGGTAATGGTGATGGTCGGGCTCAACGCGCTCGACGGGTTCGACGTGCTGTCGATCAGCTTCGCCTCGCCCGGCATAGCCAAGGACTGGGGCATCGATCGCGCGGCGCTGGGGCTGGTGCTGTCGATGGAATTGATCGGCATGGCGCTGGGATCGCTCACGCTGGGCGGCGTGGCGGATCGGATCGGCCGCCGCTCCACCATCCTTGCGTGCCTGGTGGTCATGGCGTGCGGAATGATGGGTGCCGCCACAGCGCACGATATCCAGATATTGTCGGCGTGGCGGCTGCTCACCGGGCTCGGCATCGGCGGAATGCTGGCCGCAACCAATGCGGCGGTGGCTGAGGCTGCGAATGCCCGCCGCCGTTCGCTGTGCGTGGTGCTGATGGCAGCCGGCTATCCGATCGGCACGATCATCGGCGGATCGATCGCGGCGGTGCTGCTCGGGCAGCATGGCTGGCAATCGGTGTTCCTGTTCGGCGCGGTCGTCACCGCTGCCTTCATCCCGCTGGTGCTACTGGTCGCGCCCGAATCGATATCCTTCCTGCTGCACAGCCGTCCGGCGAACGCGCTCGAAAGGATCAACCGGCAGCTCACACGGATGGGGCATGCGCCTGTGGAAGGCCTTCCCGCGCCCGTCGCAGCGCGCCGCGAGGTGCCGATGGCCGATCTGTTCTCAGCGGACCACCGCCGTCTGACCATCCTGCTTACGCTGGCTTATCTGGCGCACATCATGACCTTCTATTTCATCCTGAAATGGATACCCAAGATCGTCGTGGATATGGGTTACGCACCATCATCGGCCGCCGGCGTGCTGGTCGCGGCGAGTGCGGGTGGCGCTACGGGCTCGTTGCTGCTGGGGCTGCTCACGGGGCGCGTGCGGCTGCTCGTGCTGACGATCACGGCGATGGCTGCCTCGGTCTTGCTGGTCTGCCTGTTCGGACGCGGCGCATCCAATCTGACGCAGCTTTCGATGCTGGCCGCCGCGGCGGGATTCGCAACCAATGCCGGGGTCGTTGGCCTGTACGCGCTGCTCGCGCGCTGTTTTCCGACGCGGATCCGCGCGACCGCGACCGGTTTCGTGGTCGGCGTCGGCCGTGGCGGCTCGGCGCTGGCGCCCGCGCTCGCGGGATTGCTGTTCGCATCCGGCAGCTCGCTGTCGCTGGTGTCGATGCTGATGAGCCTCGGCTCGGCAATCGCGATCCTCGCGCTGCTCGGGATACGCCACCGCGTGGCGGAGGCGCATTGAACCGAGCGGCCGGGCGGCGCTTGCTCCGGATCTGATAACAAGTTATGGCGCATAACAATTATGGAGAGGTGGAATGGCAACCTTGACCGAACAAAAACCCGGCACTGCAACCTTTGACCGGCGCAATCCCGTCACCGGACAAGTGGCATCCACGATGCCCGCCGCGAGCGTGGCGGATGCCGACGCCGCGTGCGAAGCTGCGGCGGCGGCATTTCCGATCTGGTCCGCAATGGGCCCCAATGCCAGGCGCGCGCTGCTCAACAAGGCCGCGGTCGCGCTCGAGGCGCGGGTCGACGCCTTCGTCGAAGCGATGATGGGTGAGATCGGCGCGACCGAGGGCTGGGCGCGCTTCAATCTGATGCTCGCCACGGGCATGCTGCGCGAGGCCGCGGCGCTCACCACGCAAATCGGCGGCGAGGTCATTCCTTCGGACAAACCCGGTTGCATCGCGATGGCGCTGCGCGAGCCGGTCGGCGTGATGCTGGGGATCGCGCCATGGAATGCGCCGATCATCCTGGGCGTACGCGCGGTCGCCGTGCCGCTGGCCTGCGGCAACACGGTCGTGCTCAAGGCGAGCGAGCAATGCCCGCGCACCCATGCGCTGATCGCCGAAGCCTTCGCCGAGGCGGGATTGCCCGAAGGCTCCGTCAGCATCGTCACCAACGCGCCGGAGGACGCCGCCGAGATCGTCGGCGCGCTGATCGACAATCCGCATGTCCGCCGCATCAACTTCACCGGATCGACGCATGTCGGCCGCATCATCGCGATGCGTGCTGCGCAGCATCTGAAGCCGGTCCTGCTCGAACTGGGCGGCAAGGCGCCGCTGATCGTGCTGGACGATGCGGACCTCGACGAGGCGGTGAAGGCCGCCGCCTTCGGTGCGTTCATGAACCAGGGTCAGATCTGCATGTCGACCGAGCGGATCATCGTCGTCGATGCCGTGGCCGACGCCTTCGTCGCCAAGTTCAAGGCCAAGGCGGCATCGATGGCCGTCGGCGATCCGCGCGAGGGCAAGACTCCGCTCGGCGCCGTCGTCGACCTCAAAACCACCGAGACCGTGCGCTCGCTCGTCGCGGACGCGCTCGCCAAGGGCGCCGAGCAACTGGTCGGCGGCAATAGCGACGGCGTGCTGGTGCCCGCGCACGTGATCGACAAGGTCACGACCGACATGAAATTGTTCCGCGACGAAAGCTTCGGCCCGGTCGTCGGAATCATCCGCGCGCGCGACGAGGCGCATGCGATCGAGCTCGCCAACGACACCGAATATGGCCTGTCGGCGTCGGTCTTCACCCGCGACACTGCGCGCGGGCTGCGCGTCGCCAAGCAGATCAAGTCCGGTATCTGTCACGTCAACGGCCCGACCGTGCATGACGAACCCCAGATGCCGTTCGGCGGCACCAAGGCGTCGGGCTATGGCCGCTTCGGCGGCAAGGCGGGCATCGACGCCTTCACCGAACTGCGCTGGGTTACGATCGAGACGCAGCCCGGCCATTTTCCGATCTGATCCGGGTGCCGGTGCGCCAGCCGCACCGGCCATCCACCGCAGCAAATTAGGGAACTCCACCAGATGACAGAGCTGAGCAGCAACGGCGTCGTCGCCTATGACGTCGCGGACGGGATCGCATGGGTGCGCTTCAATCGTCCCGACAAACGCAACTGCATGAGCCCGACGCTCAATCGGGACATGAAAGCCGTCCTCGACGCGCTCGAATTCCGCGACGATGTCGGCGTGCTCGTCCTGAGCGGCGAAGGCACGGCCTGGTCGGCCGGCATGGATCTGAAGGAATATTTCCGCGAGAATGAGGCCAAGGGCCTGGGCGCCACGCGCAACGCGCAACGCGACGCCTATGGCTGGTGGGAGCGGCTGCGCTGGTATCACAAGCCGACGATCGCGATGGTCAATGGCTGGTGCTTTGGTGGTGGCTATGGCCCGCTCTTCGCCTGCGACCTGGCCTTCGCAGCCGAAGACGCGCAGTTCGGCCTCTCCGAAATCAACTGGGGCATCCTGCCGGGCGGCGGCGCAGCCAAGGTCGCGGCCGAGCTGATGCCGTTCCGCAAGGCGATGTATCACGCGATGATGGGCGAGAATCTGACGGGGCGACAGGCCGCCGAATGGGGTCTGGTCAACGAAGCCCTGCCCCTGGATCAGCTCAAGACGCGCGTGACCGAAGTGGCCAAGGTGCTGCTCGGCAAGAATGCGGTCGCGCTCAAGGCGACCAAGGATGCGGTCCGCCGCGTTCGCGAAATGACCTATGACAATGCGGAGGACTATCTGATTCGCGCGCAGGAGGCGGCGAACAGCTTCGACATGGAAGGCCGCAAGGAGGCGACGCGTCAGTTCATCGACGAAAAGTCGTTCAAGCCCGGCCTGGGTGCCTACGACAAGTCGAGAGCGCCGGCGAAGTAGCTGAAGCTGGCGCCGCTGCGCTCCTCTTGTGCCAAATGACGGCTTCCCGCTCAGGCGGGGCGAATGAAAGCTTCCGATGCCCGATCTCTCCCGCCTTCTTGCACCGCGCTCGGTCGCCATCGTCGGTGCCTCCCCTACCCCCGGCGCGCTCGGCAATTCGGTGCTGGCCAACCTGGAGCGGCATGGCTTTTCCGGACCGATCCACCTGATCAACCCCAAGCGGGATGTGATCGGCGAGCGGCCCTGTCTCAAGTCGATAAGCGAGCTTCCACACGGGGTAGATGCCGCCGTGCTCGCGATCCCCGGCCCTGCCGTTGTGGGTGCGCTGCGCGAACTGGCGACGCGGGGCGTCGGCGCGGCGGTCATTTTCGCGGCGGGCTTTGCCGAGGGTGGCGAGGAAGGGCTCGCCGCACAAGCCGAGGTGGCACGCATCGCCACCGAGCATGACATGGTGATCGAAGGCCCGAATTGCCTCGGCCTAGTCAATTATGTCGCAGGCATTCCGCTGACCTTCGTCGGCGCGCCCGCGCAGCGGCTGGAGGGCAAGCCCGGTATCGGCATCGTCTCACAATCTGGCGCGATGGCAGTCGTGCTCGGCACGATGCTGATGGGCAAGGATCTCGGCATCTCCGTTTCGGTCTCGACCGGTAACGAGGCGGCGACCGGAGTCGAAGATTATGTCGCGCATCTGATCGACGAGCCGAACACCCAGGTGATCGGAATGATCGTCGAACAGTTCCGCAACCCCGCGCGCTTTCTCGCGCTCGCCCGGCAAGCCCGCGCTGCGGGCAAGCATATCGTGCTGCTCCACCCCGGCAAATCGAGCGCGGCACGCTTATCCGCTGCGACGCACACCGGCGCGATGGCGGGCGACTGGGAGGTGATGCGCGCCAAGGTCGAGCGCGCCGGCGTGATCCTGGTCGACAGCCTGGAAGAGCTTGGCGACGTGCTCGACCTGGCGCTGCGGGCGAAGCCGTTCACCGCCGGCGGCGCGGCCGTTTTGGGAGAATCCGGTGCGTACAAGGCACTGACGCTCGATCTGTGTGAATCGATCGGGCTCGCGCTGCCTGCGCCGGGCGCTGAGGCGACGGCGCGGCTGCGCGCAACGATCCCCGATTTCATTCCCGTTTCCAATCCGATGGACCTGACCGCACAGGCGCTGGTCGATCCCGATCTTTATCGCCGCACGCTCGAGCCGTTGCTCGACGATCCGGGCATCGCGGCGGTCGTGCTCGCGATCATCCAGACGGACGAAAGAACGAGCGCGCTGAAATTCCCGCCGATCCTGGACGCGATCGACGCGCTGGCGCCACAAAAACCGCTTATCTTCGCCGGGCTCGATGAAGGTGCCGGCGTTCCTTCGGACTATGTCGACGCGCTGCGCGCGCGTGGGACGCCCTATTTTCCGACGTCGGATCGCGCGCTCCGGGCGATCCGCCAGATGGCGCGACTGGCGCAGCGCGATTTTGCCGCGAGCCCCCTGGCGCCCATCGATCTGGGCGCTCTGACGGCGGGCGTGATCCCCGAATATCGCGCGAAGCAATTGCTGGCACCGGCCGGGATTCCCTTTCCGAAGGGGGAAATGGCCAAGGCGGTTGCGGAAGCGCAGGCGACCGCCGCGCGCCTCGGCTATCCGGTCGTGCTCAAGGCACAGGCGCAGACACTGTCGCACAAGAGCGATGCCGGCGGCGTGGTGTTGAACCTCGGCGACGCCGACGCGGTGGCGCGCGGCTGGGATCGGTTGCATGCGGATGTGGGTGCCTATGCGCCCGGGCTGACGCTCGACGGCGTGCTGGTCGAGGCGATGGGCAAGCGCGGCGTCGAGCTGATCATCGGCGCGCGCAACGATCCGGATTGGGGGCCCGTGATCCTCGCAGGTTTCGGCGGGGTTCATGCCGAATTGCTCAAGGATGTGCGGCTGATCGCGCACGATCTGACAGCCGATGCTGTGGTAGCGGAACTGCGCCAGTTGAAGAGCGCGGCCTTGTTCGACGGGTTCCGCGGATCACCGCCGCTCGACCTGGACGCGGTCGCCGCTTTGGTGTGCACGCTCGGTGCGGTGCTGGCGGGCACGCCCCAGATCCGCGAGATCGATCTTAATCCGGTGATCGTCTATCCGCGCGGAGAAGGCGTGATCGCGCTCGACGCGCTGATCCTGGCCGGCTGAGCCGCGCTCCGCGCGCGTCAGTGCACGCGCGCGTCGATACGCGACAGCAAATCCACCAACGTCTGCCGCTCGGCCTCCGACAGCGGCGCGAGCAATTGTGCCTCGTGCCGCGCGATCGCACGCATGCATTTCTCCAGCATCGCGTCGCCGGCGGGGGTCATGGTCAGCGAGAAAGCGCGCCGGTCGGCCGGGGGCACGGCGCGCTCGAGCAGGCCGAGTTCGACCAGTTCGTTGATCAGCGACACCATATTGGCACGCTTGATACCCAGCAAAGTGCCGACCGCACCCTGGTTTACGCCCGGATTGGCCTGCACGACCGCCAATATTCCGATCAGCACCTGCCGCATTCCGGTGCCCTGCACGGCATCGCGAAAATCGAGCGCGAAGATCGCCGAGGCCCGGCGCAGGTGATAGCCCGCCAGCCGCGACAATTTTCCAATCTTGAGGGACGTGGAGGCCATTGCCGCCTTCAAGCCACAGACCGGCCCGGGCCGTCAATCGCGGACGACGAAGGGATGATCGGGCGCGCCCGGTCAGCGGTCGTTAGCGGGGGTCGGCGCCGCTTGCAGGCCGCTCTCGACGGGCAGGGGGCCGTCATCCTGTCCGCATGCCGCCAGAACCAGAAGCGCGTCCGCGCGGCATCGGCCCCATCCGTCGGCCCTGCCGGTCCGGCTGGCGGCGAGCGCGCGGGCAACCAGCTCCATTTTGGTCATGCACCATCCTCCAGAGCGGATCATATTCCGCCGCCATGCGAACGCAATGAAAAAGGATGTAATGCATACAAGTTCGAACGTTCGGGAATCGGTTTGTTCTGGTGTTCGCCGTCCAACAGATATATGTATGTCTTACATACAGATTCGTTTGGGAGACGAGGCGTGCGGAACAATGCGGCCATGCGGTCGGCACGCCGGAACCATGCGTCGGATCTGCTGCGCGATCTTTCGATCGAGATCACGGCCAGGGATCATGACAAGATCGACCAGCTGCGCGGGCGCATTCCGGCCAAAACCCCTATCTCGATCACCTTCCTGCCGGGCGAAGATTTCGAATCGCGCGTGCTGGCGGCATGCCGGGTGCGCGAGGCCGGCTTCATCCCGATCCCGCATATTTCGGCGCGGCGGCTATGTTCCGCGGACGAGCTCGATTCCTTTCTCGCGGCACTGACCGCCAAGGCTTCGGTCGACCGGCTGTTCGTTGTCGGCGGCGACATTGCCGAGCCTGCCGGCCCATTCGCCGACGCGCTCTCCGTGATCCAATCAGGCGCGCTCGCGCGGCACGGCATCGCCCAGGTCGGCATAGCCGGCTATCCGGAGGGGCATCCCCAGATAGCCGCCGCCACGCTCGATCGTGCCATGTTCGACAAATTGGAAGCGCTGGACGCGGCCGGCCACGGCAGCTGGATCGCGACCCAGTTCGGCTTCGACGCCGATCCGGTGCTCGACTGGCTGGCAGCTCTGCGCACGCGAACCGCCGTGCCTGTCCGCATCGGCGTGGCCGGGCCGGCGAGCATCAAGGCCTTGCTGCGCTTCGCCGCGCGCTGTGGCGTCGGCGTGTCCACCAAGGTCATGGCGAAATATGGCCTGTCGCTCACCCAGCTGCTTGGCAGCGCCGGGCCGGGCCCGCTGATCGAAGAACTGGCCGAAAGGCTGAGGCCCGGCATGCATGGCGACGTGCGGCTCCATTTCTATCCGTTCGGCGGGCTTGAGAAGACCGCCGACTGGATCGCCGACTTTCATTAGGTGACGGCAGCGCAAGCGCGCCATGCTGGCGCGCTTGCTCCCGCGTCCGGCTTATACCCGGGCGGTGCGCCAGCCCTGATGATAGGTCTCGCGCGCCACGCGCGAATAAGGAACCGGGCTCACCACCGCGCGGACCTCGATCTGCTTGTGCGGCTCGACGGTGGTCTTGCGGGTGCCGCCATCGGGCTCGCCCCACACCACCCGAAGCTCGGTCCCGACCGGGATTTCGGCGTCGATCGTCGCCAGGCTGAGCGCCGCTTTTTCGTTGTAGCTATAGCCGGTGAACATCGACACGCCCACGGTCGCGCCGCCCGCATCGACTACCTTGTCGTAATTGGACGAGGCATAATTGGCGAGCGGCAGGTCGAAGAATTTATATTGATCGCCATCGGGGTTGAACAGCGAGGCGAAGATCTTCGCCATGTCCTCGCCGTTCCAGGCGAGCGTGACCTTGTGGCGCTGGCTATCCTTGTCGAGCGCCTCCAGCGCTTCGCGGCCATGGAAATCATGGTCGAACTTGACGAACGGGCCATAGCCCAGCTCGTACGGCGTCAGATAATAATCCTCGATATTGTCGGACACGAAGCTGCCGCCGATCGCGCCGGTCGCCTCATAGCTGTCGGCGCCCAGCCACTCGCGATAGGGCTTGAGCTTTTCGCCGGTGTAGATCGCCGGAAGCGGTGACGGGATCCAGCCGCTCTCCAGCGTGTTCGACGGGTAAGCGCGGCTGCCGCACGGCACGATCCCGAATTCCCTGCCTGCCTCCAAAATGGCGGCGCGTATCTCTTCCTGCTCATCATACGGGCCCCAGATTTCGAGCCCCGGTGCACCCGACATTCCGTGGCGGAGGGTTCGCACCTTGCGGCCGGCGATGTTCATCTCGCTCATGTTGAAGAATTTGAGCTGCTCGAGCGGGCCGCCATGGAGCTTCTCGATAATCTCCCACGCGCGCGGGCCCTGGATCTGGAAGCGCCAGTTGATACGCTTCACCGGCTTGCCCATCGGCCGCGACGGGCTGCGATCGTCCTTGATGATCTGGACGTTATAGCCGCCGGTCTCGGCATGGAACATCAGCCAGTTGGCGGCCGGCGCACGGCCGACATAGACGAATTCCTGCTCGGCCAGCCAGAACAGGATGCCGTCGCCGATCACATGGCCGTAAGGCGTGGTCGGTACATATTGCTTCGCCTTGTTGACCGCGAAGCCCTTCATCGAATTGACCGCGGTGTCGCTGATCAGCTTCAGCGCATCGGGGCCGCTGATGAACAGATCGACCATGTGGTGCGACTGATCGAACAGCACGGCGCTGTGCTGCCACGCCCATTGCTCGGAACGCCAATTGTGAAATTCGGGCGCGACGACGGGATAGACATAAGCGCCGATTTGCGAGTTGCGCAGCATCTCGACGGGGTTGCCCGCCGCTTTGAGCACCTGTTCCAGGTTGGTTGCGGTCATCTAGCGATCCTCTCTCGATTTCCCACGGTTGCGCCGCTGCGCCCGTCGTGCTTGCTCCTTTCTATCGCGTGAGATATTGGTATGCAATACATACAAATGTCGTTGCAGGCGCGACGGCGGGAGAGAGATCGAAATGAGCCGGATCGCCTATGTCCTGACGCTGTCGTGCATCGACCGGCCGGGCCTGGTCGCCACCATCTCCGGCCAGCTTTTCGAAGGCGGCGCCAACATCCTCGAAGCGCAGCAATTCAACGACGTGGAGACCGGGCGTTTCTTCATGCGGCTGGTCTTCGATTGCCCGGAGGCTGCGTACGCCGCGATCCACGACCGGGTGACGGAGACTGCGGCGCGCTTCGCAATGAATTGGAAATTGCGTGCGCGTGACCGCCGGACACGCGCATTGCTGCTGGTTTCGCGGATGGATCACTGTCTTGGCGACCTGTTGTACCGCACCCGCATTGGCGAACTGGCGATGGACGTGGCGGGGATCGTCTCCAATCATCCGCGCGAATCGCTCAACGTCTCGCTGATCGGCGACATTCCCTTCCACCATCTGCCGATCACGCGCGACACCAAGCCGCAGCAGGAGGCGCAGATCAAGGCGCTGGTCGAATCGACCGGCGCCGAGCTGGTGGTGCTGGCGCGCTACATGCAGATATTGTCGGACGATCTGTCGGCCTTCCTGTCCGGCCGCTGCATCAACATCCACCACAGTTTCCTGCCCGGCTTCAAGGGCGCGAAACCTTATCACCAGGCGCATGCGCGCGGCGTGAAGATGATCGGCGCGACCGCGCATTACGTGACCGCCGACCTCGATGAAGGCCCGATCATCGTTCAGGACGTGGAGGCGGTGTCGCATGCCGACACGCCCGAGGATCTGGTGCGCAAGGGCCGCGATATCGAACGCCGCGTGCTCGCGCGCGCGGTCGCCTATCAGCTTGAGGAACGCGTGCTGCTCAACGGCCACAAGACCGTCGTCTTCACGAGCTGAGATCGTGACCGTCCTGATCGCACCGCCCCGAACCGCGCATGAAAAAGCGGCGCGCGATGTGACGGTGGAGGTCACGATATCGGACCTGCAGGTCGCGGCGGATATCGGCGTTTATGCGCACGAGCATGGCCGCGCCCAGCCTTTGGTGGTGAATATCGTGCTGCGGATCGACGCGCCTACCCACGACACGCTGGACGAAACGATCGACTATCAATCGATTGCCGACGACGCGCACGCCCTGGCGCTGGCAAGGACCGCACTGATCGAAACCTATGCGATGCGGCTAGCCGAACAATGCATCGCCTATCCCGGCGTGCAATGGGTGGATGTCCGCGTTTCGAAGCCCGGCGCGCTCCGGGGCGGCGTCGCCGGCGCGAGGGCTTCACTCACCCGATCCGCCTGAGCCGACGGCCCGGTCTGGACTGAGCGAGCAGGATCGCGCAGGAGAATGTTCTTGCGGGGAGCGCAAGACGAGGGGGCCATATTGGCTGAAGAGATAGAAAAGCCAGCCGAGGACGATGGCGGCGTCGGCGCCATCGGGGATATTCTCGGATTTCACATCCGGCTGGCGCATGGCGCTGTCTATCGCCACTTCATGGACACGTTCGACCATCTCGGGCTGACGCAGAAGCAGGTGTCGGTGCTGTGGCTGATCGATGATCATCCCGGAATCGCGCAGACCGATCTCGCGCGGCGGTTGCAGATGGACCGTGCAACCGTGATGGCGATCGTCAATCGCCTGCAGGCGCGCGACTACCTCGTCCGCGGAAAGTCGACGGGCGATCAGCGGCGGCAGACGTTGGACTTGCGGCCGGCCGGCAAGGCCGCGCTGGTGGAAGCGCGCAAGGCGATCCTGGAGCATGAAGCCTGGCTCAAGGGCCGCTTCAACAAGCGCGAGATCAAGCAACTGATCTCGCTGCTCGCGCGCATCCACGGATAGACAAGATCCGCCTGGTTGATCGTCATTGCGAGCCCGGCGAAGCCGGGAGAAGCAATCCAGGCCTGCGCTGGTGGCTGGATTGCTTCGTCGCTGCGCTCCTCGCAATGACGAGATGATTGAGATTCACCTCGCTGGCAGGCACGAACGCGCCGTCAGATCGAGTAAAAATCCACGACCGTCGGAATTACATCGTTGAGCAGCAGGATTTTCTTGCGCGCGATCCGCCATGCCTCGCCTTCGTGGCGCAGCGTGTGGCGATAGCGGCCGAAGAATTGATGGGTGCGGTCCGCGCGCACGTCATGCAGCGACACGGTGAAAGTCGAAGCGATCTCGGCAATACCGCCCGCGCATTCGATCAGCCGGACATTGCCGATAACATGCAGGCAGCGCGGTCGTGGCCGTGATGCGACCGACTGCCCCGATCGCGCGCGAAGCACACGATCCTCCAGACCGCGACGCCCGTCATAATAGATGAGCGAGAGCTCGCTTTCGGGATCGGCGGTGGGCGTCTCCTCGTCGCGCCAGGCGGGCATCCAGAACACGGCGTCTTCGGTATAGAGCGCGAGCCAATCGTCCCATGCGCCCTCGTCGAGAAAAGCGGCCTCGCGGTAGAGCAAATCCTCGGCATCGGCGCGGGAGAGCATTGCCGTCATTCGCTGTCCGCCGTCGCCGGAGCCATGCGCCGCGCCCATTCGCGATAATAATTGTGATAGAGCGTCTCGTCGCACAATTGCGAATCCGCGAGCACGTTCCGCACCGGCGCGGCGCCGATCACGTCGGACAGGATATTGCCGCCCTCCCGGCTCGCGGTCATGCCGCGAGCATAGCCCTGCAGCCACGGATCGACCCGCCCGGCATGGCCGCGCTGGCAGCTTTCATAGGCGACCGTATCGTCCGGCGTCGCCATGCCGGAAGGATTGAAGAAATCCTCATATTGCCGGATCCGCTGGTGCCGCGCCGCCTTGCTCTCTCGCTTGGGGGCGATGCACCAGGTGCGCATCAGCGTGCGCCCGGGTCCGATCGGTTGAATCACGCGCAACTGGCTCGACGCATTCTCCGCGATCTGGAGATTGGGGAAGATCGTGAGGTTGCGCATGTTGAATATCCAGTCGCGCCCCGCCTCCCCATGCCGCGCCACGATATCGTCGGCGCTTTCATAGAGCGGATGCGAATCCGCGACCGCGATCCGGCCCCAGTTGAGCACATGACCGTGCTCGAAACAGTAACTGCCGCCCTGCACCCCTTGCGCCTCTTCACGCCACGACTGCGACTGCTCCCAGATAGACCGCACCGCGGCCGCGCCCTCGCCCTTTTGCCGCCGCTCCATGATCCGGATGTAGGACGGGTGGGTCGAGGTGAAGTGATAGGCGTCGGAGCAGTTTTCGAGCTGCAATTTCCAGTTCGCGTCATAGGTGAAGGTCACCGCGCCCGGCACGAACTCAAGCCCCTGCTCGGGCTGGCCTACAACGAAATCGAGGAAGCGCGCGGCTCCGCCCAGATGCTCCGCCAGCGTGGGCACGTCGGCGGCCAGGCTGCCGAACAGGAAGCCGCGATAGTCCTCGAAGCGCGGCAGCGGGATCAGGCCGTGGTCGCTTTGATCGAAGGCGTCGGCATAACAGCCGGCGCGCTCCCATTTGACGCCCTTATTCTTGCCCGCGCTGTCGAAGGTCCAGCTATGATAAGGGCAGACGTGCAGCCGCGCATTGCCGGCACGGGTCTGCGCGATCTGCGCGCCCTTGTGCGGGCAGGAATTGACGAACGCGCCCAGCTGGCCCTCCCCATCGCGCATGATCAGGATCGGGACGCGCCCCGCCTGGGTCGTGAAGAAGTCATGCGGGGCGGGCGCTTGCGAAGCCAGCCCCAGAAAGATCCAGCCGCCCTCGAAAATCTGCCGCATCTCCATCTCGAAGATGTCGGGATCGCGGAAGATCGCACGATCGACGCGGAAAATGCCTTCGTCTGGCCGGTCGTCGATCAGCCCGGCCGGGTCGATCGTCATGCGCCGCTCGTCACGCCCGCCTTTTCCGGCATGGCGTCCGCCGCCGCGGCGTAGAGCGTCGCCGCGCGCAGGAAGCAAAGTGCGGCCAGGACGGGCGTCGCGGCCACGATCAGCAGCGAATAGCGGATGGCTTCATCGCCGAAGCGCGGGGCGAGCAGATCGTTGATCACGCCCACCATCGTCGGCCCGACCGCGTCGCCGATCAGGCTCGCGCCCAGCAGCACGACCGCGGTCGCGAGCGCGCGCCGCCGCTCGCCGACGATATTCACGACCGCGGCGTAGATCGGCGCCTGGTGGATCAGCATGAAGAAGCTGCTGAGCGCGAAGCCGCCCAGCCACGCCGCATGCGAATTGCCGAGCAGGAACAGCGCCTCGGCAGGGCCGGCAAGCAGGCAGGCGATCGCCGGAAGGCCCACCCGCCAGAAGACGCGCTTCTTCGGCAGGCGATCAAATCAGCACGCCGCCGATCAAAATGCCGAACAGGCCGATGAAGCCGCGCGTCGGGCCGATGATGTTGGCGACATCGCGCACGCCCAGATGATGCACGCGCGTGAAGAAGGAAGGCACCCACGCCCCCGATGCCCAGACGTTCGCCCCCATCAGCGTCACACCCGCGAAGATCCAGGCATAGCAGCGGTTGGAAAATAATGCCGCGAGATCGCCGACCAGCGAATGCATGATCGGCAGCGGCTTCGGGGCGGCGGTGGTGCGCTCCGGCTCTCGCACGGTGGCCATCAGCAACAGGGCAAGCAGCACGCCGGGCAAACCCATTGCGATGAACATCCAGCGCCAGCCGTAGGTCTGCGCGATCCAGCCCGCGAGCGGGAAGAACAGGATGAAGGCCAAAGGCGAGGCGGTGCCGAACAAGGCCAGTGCGAGCG
>Ga0207705_10000365_pt1 | contig 41098 bp, 42 predicted proteins | sample KBSC13metaG_FD_184314 | JGI IMG/M metagenome (GOLD analysis project Ga0207705, IMG submission 184314) | Corn rhizosphere microbial communities from Kellogg Biological Station, Michigan, USA - KBS C1-3 metaG (SPAdes) (version 2) | ecosystem: Host-associated > Plants > Roots > Rhizosphere > Soil ... | reverse complement strand
TCGCCATCTCGTAAAGCGCGTCGATGTCCTGCGCCCGTGCGATGCGAACGATCGCCGGCATCAGAAAGCGTAGACCAAAGTGGCGCGGCTGACCGTGTCTAGCGAATTGTGGCCCTGCGTCTGATCCTGCTCATATTGGATATTGTAGGAGAGCTTGGCCTTGAGCCTGCCGATCAGGCGCGTGTCGATTGCGCTCGTGGCGGTGGCGGTGGTGTCGCCGGCCTCGACGAACACCGCCGCGTCCTCGCTGAAATTGAGTGTCGGCGAGAGCGCGTAGCGCGCCGCGAGGCTCGCGCGTCCGGCAATTGTGGTGCGCGCGGGCTGATCGATGAAGTCGGTTTCGCGGATCGCGGGCCCGCCTTCGATGTCGATCTTGCCGCGCGGGCTCTTGAACGCGGTAAGCCCCACGCCCCCGCCGAACGTCTCGCGATTGCTGTAGCCGAGCGACTTGTCGCGCTCATATTGGGCGAGGCCATAGGCATAGGCATCGTCGTTCAGCTTATAATTGGGCTGGTAGGCGATCAGCGCGCGTTCGGTCGTGGTCACGCCATTGGTGCGCTGATAATCGATCCGTCCGTTCAGCTTCTGTCGCCATGACAGGCCGTCGCGGCTGAGCTTGGCCGAAGCATAGATGCCGACCACGTTCGACGTGCCGGTGGCGCGGGTCGCGCCGAGTTCGAGCTCGCCCTTCCAGATTTCGAAGAAGGTCGCCTCGGCGATGCGCTGTTGCTGGCGCAATTGCGCATCGCGCCGGGTGGCCGCCAGCACCGCCGCATCGCCCGCGGCAAGTCGGTCGATCTCCACCGCCTGATCGGGAAAGGTCGCCTTGGCGACGCCGATCACCGAACGGATCGTCGTATCATCGCCGGTGCGATAGGCCGCATCCAGCATCGCCGCGATCGTGTCGGTTGCCGCGATCGGATGCGCGGTCGCGGACGGCGCAGCGTCGGCAAAGGCCGGCGCGGCAGCACTGCCGAGCAATGCGATGGTCAGGGCGGTACGGATCAGGAGCATCGGTTCTCGTCGCCTTCTACGCCAGATAAGGCGCGAATTCTGCCAATACGTCACGATAGAGCTGCTGCTTAAACGGAACGATCATGTCTGGAAGATGACCGGGCTCCGCCCATTTCCAGGCACGAAATTCGGGGTGCGGCGTGTCGAGCGTGATATCCTCGTCGCACCCGAGGAAGCGCATCAGATACCAGGTCTGGCGCTGGCCGCGATATCGTCCCTTCCATAATTTGCCCACCAGATCGGCAGGCAGATCATAATCGAAGGTGCGCGGCGCGCACGCAATGATTTCGACCTGGTCGGGCCGGATTCCGGTTTCTTCCTCCAGTTCGCGCAGCGCACCCGCTTGGGGGTCCTCGCCGGGATCGAGCCCGCCCTGCGGCATCTGCCAGGCTTCGGCGATATTATCGATCCGCTGGCCGACCCACACCTTGTTGTCGGTGTTGAGCAGCATGATGCCGGCGGCGGGGCGGTAGGGCAGGTCTTGCATGCTTTTCCGCTTCCTTCAGATCGGCCGCCGGATCAAGATTGTGTTCAGGCGCGTGATCCCACTATGCCGGGCGAATGCTGGAGCAAATTTCCATGAAGACCATATTCCCGCTCGCTTTGCTGCTCTGTGCGGGGGCGGTGCAAGCCGCAACTGCACCCAACGTCGCGCCAGCGGCGTCAAAGCGTTTTCCCGGTGTTTCGGACGAGGGCAATGCGCTTCTCGCCAGGGCGCAGACCACACCGGACCCACAACTCCAGGCGATCGCCAAACAGGCTCGGGCGGCGCACGACCAGCTGGTGAGCGCGGTGATGGCGCCGGTGATCGATCTCGACAAGGTCACCGCCGCTATGCGCGCTGAGGAAGCCGCCCAGGGTCAGCTGCGCACGCATAGCAATGATCGCCTGATTGGGGTGCTCAAGCAGATGTCGAGCGACGATCGGGGGACGTTCCTGCGCACATTGATCCTCTCGCGCACGCCGCGCACGGCGAATGGGCAGGCGATCGTGGCGCCGCCGATCGCGCCGTCTAATCCCCAACCCTGACGCGGTGACCGGTCGGGAAGTCTGAAGCGAGCAGCTCGGCTATCGCTTCGCCGACGGCCGCCGGCTGCTTGATCGTGGCAGGATCCTCGCCGGGAAATGCATCCTTGCGCATCGCGGTGGCGGTGGCGCCGGGGTCGACGATCGCGACGCGCAGATCGCCGAGACCCTGCATCTCGTCGGCATAAGCGAGCGCGAGCGTCTCCAGCGCGGCCTTGGACGCGCCATAGCCGCCCCAATAAGCGCGCGGGCTCGCGCCGACGCTTGAGGTGAGCACGGCGAGACGCGGCGCGGCGCTCTGGCGGAGCCAGGGATCGAAAGCCGCGATCAGCGCCTGGTTGGCGCCGACGTTGAGCGTCAACAGCCGCGAAAATTCCTTGGCGTCGATCGACGGCACCGGCGCGAGCGTGCCGAGCATGGCGGCGTTGAGTATCAGCAGATCGAGCTTGCCCCAGCGCTCGCCGACGGCGGCGGCGAGCCGGCCGATCGAATCACCGTCGGTCAGATCGAGCGGAGCGATGGTGGCGGTGCCGCCCGCGGCGTGGACCGCCTCCTCGGTTTCCTCGAGCCCGCCGACGGTGCGCGCGACCAGGATGACATGCGCACCGCGCGCGGCGAGCGAACGCGCTGTCGCGGCGCCGATCCCGCGGCTGGCGCCGGTGACGAGCGCGATTTTGTCGGAAAATAGGGTAGCGGACATGCGGCGGGCCTTAGCGGATCACGAGGATCAGGGAAGCCTCCACGCTCAAAAAAGCCCTCTCCGCTTGCGGGAGAGGGGACCTCAGGCCGGCACCACTTCCTTCAGCAACGCTAGTTGATCGACCTCGTCATGGTCGGTCAGCGGGGTCGGATATTCGCCCGTGAAGCAAGCGTCGCAATGGCTCGGCCTTCCGGGAACCCGGCCGGATTCGCCGAGCGCGCGATACAGACCATCGACCGAGATGAAGGCAAGGCTATCGGCGTTGATGTGCGTCGCCATCTCCTCGACGGTCATGCGCGCGGCGAGCAATTTGGCGCGTTCGGGCGTGTCGACGCCGTAGAAGCAGCTATGCCGCGTCGGCGGGCTGGCGATGCGCATATGGACTTCGCTTGCGCCGGCATCGCGCATCATCTGCACGATCTTGAGGCTGGTGGTGCCGCGCACAATCGAATCGTCGATCAGCACGATGCGTTTGCCCTGCAGCAGCGCGCGGTTGGCGTTGTGCTTCAGCTTGACGCCGAGATGGCGGATATTGTCCGCCGGCTGGATGAAGGTGCGTCCGACATAATGTGAGCGGATGATACCGAGTTCGAACGGTATCCCTGCTTCCTGCGCATAGCCGATCGCCGCCGGCACGCCCGAATCGGGGACCGGGATGATGTAATCGGCATCGATGCCCGATTCGCGCGCAAGCTCGGCGCCGATCGCCTTGCGCACCGAATAAACCGATTGCCCGCCCATGATCGAATCGGGGCGCGAGAAATAGACATGCTCGAACACGCATGGCCGCGGCTGCACCGGTGCGAACGGACGGAGCGACCGCACCAAAGTATCGCTGACGATCACGATCTCGCCCGGCTGGACCTCGCGCACGAACTCCGCGCCGCACACATCGAGTGCGACGGTTTCGGAGGCGAAGATGGTCGCATCGCCGAGCTTGCCCATCACCAGCGGACGGATGCCAAGGGGATCGCGGCAGGCGATCATGCCCTCGCGCGTCAGGCAGATCAGCGAATAGGCGCCTTCGATCCGGCGAAGCGCGTCGATGAAGCGATCGACCAATGTCGGGTAGGTCGAGGTTGCGACGAGATGGATGATCGTCTCGGTGTCGCTGGTCGACTGGAAGATCGAACCGCGTCGCACCAGCTCCTGCCGGATGTGCATCGCGTTCGAAAGGTTGCCGTTATGCGCGACCGCGAAGCCGCCGTCGGCAAGCTCGGCGAACAACGGCTGGACGTTGCGCAACGCGGTCTCACCCGTGGTCGAATAGCGGACATGGCCGACCGCTGCGGGGCCGGGCAAGGCGCGGATGATCTCGTCGCGGTCGAAATTGCCCGCGACATGACCCATTGCGCGATGGCTGTGGAACAGATGCCCGTCCCAGCTGGTGATGCCAGCCGCCTCCTGGCCGCGATGCTGGAGCGCATGCAACCCGAGCGCGACTACCGCCGCCGCCGATTCGGCGCTGTAAACACCGAAGATGCCGCACTCTTCGCGCAGCTTGTCGTCATCGTATGGATTTGTGGTGAGCATCTCAGCCCTGATTGCTGCCGCGCCGCCCATATAGGGATGCTTCCTGCCGATGTCGCCCCTTGTGACACGATGATGACGAAGATTTCGCAAATTTCCGCTTCCAGCTAAGGAGCAGGCATGAGCCATGATCGCGAAACCAGCGCCGAACTGCTTCCTCGATGGGACAAATCGGGGCTCGTAACCGCTGTCCTGACCGACCGGACCAGCGGCGAATTGCTGATGGTTGCGCATATGAACGCGGACGCGCTCGACCGCACGATCGACACTGGCGAGGCCTGGTTCTGGTCGCGCTCGCGCGGGCGGATGTGGAAGAAAGGCGAGACATCGGGCCATGTGATGCGCGTCGCCGAGATGCGGATCGACTGCGATCAGGACACGGTGTGGCTCAAGGTCGATCCCGTCGGGCCGGCCTGTCATACCGGCGAACGCAGCTGCTTTTACCGCCGAATTGAAGGGGATCGATTGGTTCGAGACGCATAAGAGGGTAGGAGAAACCTCTTTCAGGCGGGGGATCGCCAAATGCTGGCCCTGATGTTCGCAGTCGCGGCCGGAAACCCGCCGACGACGCCGACCGAAGCCGTCGCCCCGCCGCATGTCTATCTCCATGCGCTGGAGAGTGAATGCGACCATCGCGCGCCGAGCGACGAGATCGTGGTCTGCGCGAGCAAGGATGTCGATAAACGCTATCGGCTCCAGCCGATCGACCCCAAGCAATATGCAGACGCGCCGATCCGCGCGGAAACCAATGTGGCCGGCGGCCTGCTCGGGGTGGCGAGCAGTCGGGCCAGTGTCGGCGGCTTTCCCAGCAACCGGATCATGCTCAACTTCAAGCTGAAGTTCTGATGCGTTCTGTTGCGCCGTTGCGCGGCCGTCCCTATCTTCGCTTTTGAACAAGGGAGACCGACGCATGACCACCTTCGACGATCGCGAACGAGCCTTCGAGACGAAGTTTGCGCGCGACGAAGAGATGGCTTTCCGCGTCACCGCCCGCCGCAACCGCCTGGTCGGTGTCTGGGCCGCTGGACTGATGGGGCTGACCGCGGAAGAAACCGACGCTTATGCCAAGGCGGTCGTCCAGGCCGATTTCGAGGAAGTGGGCGAGGAGGACGTCGTGCGCAAATTGCTCGGCGATCTGGTTTCCGCCAATGTCGACATGGACGAAACGCGCGTGCGCGCGGCGCTCCACGACGCCACCGTCGAAGCGCGCCGTCAGTTAATGAGCATCGAGGAATAACCGATGCCGATGGCGGCTAAAGAGATTGAAACGATGATCAAGGCGGCGATTCCCGACGCCCAGGTCGAGATCACGGATCTGGCAGGCGACGGCGATCATTATGCCGCGCGTGTCGTTTCAGAAACTTTCCGCGGGATCCCTCGCGTGCAGCAGCAGCGACGCGTGTATGACGCGCTCGGCGGCCGCATGGGGGGCGTACTCCACGCGCTCCAGCTCACCACCGCCTGCCCCCAATAGAGTATCATCCCATGACCGACGATCCCCAGTCCCGCATCGATTCGACCGTCAAGACCAACGACGTGGTCCTGTTCATGAAGGGCACGCCGCTCTTTCCGCAATGTGGCTTCTCGAGCCGCGCTGTCTCGATCCTCGAGCATCTGGGCGTCGAATATGCGAGCATCGACGTGCTGCAGGATCAGGGCGTCCGTCAGGGGATCAAGGAATATTCGGACTGGCCGACCATCCCTCAGCTCTACGTGAAGGGCGAGTTCGTCGGCGGTTCCGACATCATGATGGAGATGTATGAGAGCGGCGAGCTGGCGCAGCTGCTCCAGGATCAGGGCGTCGTAACCGCGCAATAAGCGCGGATCTCCGATGCCGATCCTACCCGTCACACTGGAGCCGTTGGTGCGCCGCTTACTGGCGCCCAATCCCTCACCGTTCACTTACACGGGTACCGAAACCTATATCGTCGGCCGCGGTGAGGTGGCGGTGATCGACCCCGGTCCGGATCTGCCCGACCATGTCGATGCGATCCTCGCGGCGACCGAAGGCGAGCGGATCCGCACGATCCTCTGCACGCATACACACCGCGATCACAGCCCCGCCAGCCGTGCGCTTCAAGCCGCGACGGGTGCACCGATTGTCGGTTGCGCCGCGCTCACGATAGAGGATGACGGGCCACGTGCCGATGCGGCGTTCGACGCCGATTATCGGCCAGACCGCGTCCTCGCCGATGGCGAGACGGTGAGCGGGTCAGGCTGGACTCTGGAGGCGGTGGCAACGCCGGGACATACGTCCAATCACCTCTGCTTCGGCCTGCGCGAGAGCAATGCGCTCTTTTCGGGCGACCATATCATGGGCTGGTCGACCACCGTGGTGAGCCCGCCCGATGGCGACATGGCCGCCTATATGGCAAGCCTCGAGAAATTGCTCGGTCGCCCGGACCTCCTTTACTATCCGGCGCATGGCGATCCGGTGGCCGAGCCGGCGCGCTTCGTCCGCGCGGTCGCTGCGCACCGCCGCGCGCGCGAGCGTCAGATACTCGATCTGCTCGAACAGCAGCCCCAGCCGATCCCGTCGATGGTTGATTCCATGTATCGTGGAATCGATCCACGCCTGCACCGCGCTGCGGGCCGTTCAGTTCTCGCACATCTGATCGACCTGGAAGCGCGCGACCGGGTCTGGCGCGATGGCGATAATTGGGCAGTCTGATTTGGGAAATGGATATCGGCTACGCGCTTCTCCGGTCCGCGACCTTATCGCGGGGTCGATTGCGGAGGGATGAGACCGGTGCCCAATCGGATCGAATCTGCAGATTACCCGGCGCCACCAATGCTTTGCCCGGATCTATCCGGCCGACATGGAGCGCGGCCTTCCCCGAACGCTTGACTTCGTACATCAGCGAATCGGCGAGTTGCACAGCCGCTTCGAGCGGTTCCAATTGTTCAGCGGTCGCGACGAGCGCGCCCATGCTGCAGCTTACCGGCAAGCCCGTCCGGGCAAGAATGGCGGAGATACGATGGTGGACCAGGGCGGCGACATTGTCCCCGTCCGCCACCGTCGGAATAGCCAGCAGTGCCACGAACTCGTCGCCGCCGATGCGCGCGAACAGGTCGCCCTCGCGGATGGCCTCGATCGCGCCGTCGGCAAAAAGGCGCAAGACCTTGTCACCCGCAGAATGGCCGTGGCGATCATTGACCTGCTTGAAGCCGTCGAGGTCCATATAGCAGAGGACGAACGCGCGCCCGGTTCCGCGCGAGGCGACGACGGCCTCCATCATCTTCCGGTTGAACGAGTCCTTGTTGAGCACGCCGGTAAGGCTGTCGGTCGAGGCGCGCCAGCGCTCGAGCTCGATCGCACTGCGCATCCCGCTGACCAGCGCGACCACGAAGCCGGTGGTCAGAATCCGCGCGAAGAGGTTCCACAGCTCGGTCGCGGGCGCGATCGCGTGGTCTGAATGTTGCCATAACTGGAAGTGGCGCACGGTCGCACCACAGACCGTAACGAGTAGCCCGAACAGCGCGCCAGGGCGTTCGCCAAAGGTCCACGCCCCCAGCCCAGCCACCAGCAGATAAAGGAATATGAGCGTAACCTGCGCGCCCGAAGCCAAATCGATCGCGCAAACCAGGACCAGCGAGCAAAGCGCGACTGTCCACTGCGTTGCCGGCCGCCAGCGCTCGGTTCCGCTCGCTATCCTGATTAGCAGTCGCGAAGTTGGGGTGAGCTCGGGTCGTCTGTGCGGCACTTTGTCCTCCGGCGATACGCCCGGTCGTGACGGTCTAGCGACATTTGGTTAACGGAGCGTCGACGAAACGACTCTGTTCAGTGTCGAGCAAGCTCGATAGGCGCGTTGCGAAGCGGTTCTGGAAGGAGCGTCGACACGTGTGTGGCATTATCGGCATCGTCGGCAAGGAAGAGGTCTGCGGCCGGTTGTTGAGTGGGCTGCGCAGGCTCGAATATCGCGGTTATGATTCGGCGGGCATAGCCACCGATCATGACGGCGTGATCGATCGGCGGCGGGCACCCGGCAAGCTCGACAATCTTGCCGCTGTTCTGGCCGAGAATCCGTTGCCCGGCTGTACAGGAATCGCCCATACGCGCTGGGCGACACATGGTGCGCCGACCGAGGACAATGCTCACCCGCATGCGACCGGCGAGGTCGCAGTCGTACACAACGGCATCATCGAGAATTTCAAGGTGCTGCGCGAGGAACTCCAAGCGCGGGGCCGCACTTTCTCCAGCCAGACCGACACCGAGGTGGTCGCGCACCTTATCTCCGAGCAGATCGAGCAGGGCGCCGAGCCCGGACCGGCTGTATCGGCGGTGCTCAAGCGGTTGCATGGTGCCTTCGCGCTCGCCATCCTGTTCCGCCAGCATCCCGATCTGCTGATTGGCGCGAGGTTGGGATCGCCCCTGGTGGTCGGCTATGGCGACGGAGAAACCTATCTCGGCTCCGACGCGCTCGCGCTCGCGCCGCTTACCCAGCGCATCTGTTATCTCGAGGAGGGCGATTGGGTCATCGTCACCCGCGACGGCGCCCAGATTTATGATGCGGCGGATCAGCCGGTCGAGCGGCCGATCGTGCAGTCGGGTGCTACCGACGTCGCGCTCACCAAGGGCAATCACCGCCACTATATGCTCAAGGAGATTTACGAGCAGCCGATCGTGGTGGCGCAGACGTTGCGCTCTTATCTCCGCCGGCTTGAAGAGACGGTGTCGATGCCGACGGAGGATTTCGATCTTGCGTCAGTCAAGCGGATCACGATCGTCGCCTGCGGCACCTCTTTCTATGCGGGCATGGTCGCGAAATATTGGTTCGAACAATTTGCGCGCGTGCCGGTCGACGTCGATGTGGCGAGCGAATTCCGCTACCGCGCGCCGGTGCTGGAGCCGGGCGGGCTCGCATTGTTCATCAGCCAGTCGGGTGAGACCGCCGACACGCTCGCGGCGCTCCGGCATGCGCGCAGCGAAGGCCAGAAGATCGCGGTCGTGGTCAATGTGCCGACCTCCACCATGGCGCGCGAAGCGGATCTGTTGCTCTCAACGCATGCCGGCCCCGAGATCGGCGTCGCCTCGACCAAGGCATTCACCTGCCAGCTCGCGGTGCTGGCAGCGCTCGCCGCCAATCTCGCGCGCGCAAAGGGGCGGCTTTCGCGCGAAGAGGAGAGGGTGATCGTTCGCCATCTCTCCGAGGCGCCTGCCGCCTTGAATGCCGCGCTCGCTTATGACGAGGCGATCCAGGAAATGGCGCACCACATCGCGGCCGCTCGAGACGTGCTTTATCTCGGTCGCGGGCCCGATTATCCGCTGGCGCTGGAAGGCGCGCTTAAACTCAAGGAAATCAGCTATATCCATGCCGAAGGCTATGCTGCCGGCGAGATGAAGCATGGGCCGATCGCGCTGATTGACGAGGCGGTGCCGATCATCGTGATCGCACCCTCGGGGCCGTTGTTCGACAAGACCGTCTCAAACATGCAAGAAGTTCAGGCGCGGGGCGGCAAAGTGGTGCTGATCTCGGATTATGACGGCGTAGAGGCCGCAGGAGAAGGATGTCTGGCCACAATCACGATGCCGAAGGTGCATCCGCTGATTGCTCCGCTCGTCTATGCGATACCGGTGCAACTGCTCGCTTATCATGTCGCCGTGGCAAAAGGCACGGACGTCGATCAGCCGCGCAACCTGGCGAAGAGCGTCACGGTGGAGTGAGGCGCGGATTGCTTTGCCGCCTTGTTCTTGCGCTCGTCTTGCCCGCGACGGCCGCGCTGCATGCCCAGGCTCCCGCACCGCCGCCCGCCGCCTCGGCTGAGCCTTCGGATCAGCCGTTCATCAAGCCTGCGACAATCGACAACAGCCTGGAGGTTACGGGCGAGCCGGTCGCGGCCAAAGAGGTCAATACGCGTATGGAGGTTGGCGTGCTGGTCGACGGCAAGGGGCCTTATCGCTTCTTCGTCGACAGCGGCGCGGATCGTTCGGTCATTGGACTGACGCTGGCAAACCGGCTGGGCCTGCCTGCGGGGCCGACCGTGATGCTGCACAGCACAGGCAGCGCGCGCGTGGCAAATACGGTCCGGATCGAAACTCTGCGCGTCGGTACCAGCACGATCCACGATATCGCGGCCCCGGCCCTTCCGGAGGAGTTTCTTGGCGCCCAGGGCATGCTCGGGATCGACGCGCTCGTCGATCAGCGGCTGACGATCAATTTCGATAAAAAGACCGTGGTGGTCCAGGATACGCGTACACCTGAGCCCAGGCCGACGTCGGACGAGATCGTCATCACAGCCAGACGCCGCAAGGGACAGTTGATCCTGACGCAGGCCTATGCCGGTGTTCCGCTCGCAGCTGTGATCGACACCGGCACCGAAATCACGGTCGGCAACAGTGCGCTCCGCGAGCGGCTGTCGCGCCGCGGACGCAAGCCGGTGAGCACCACCAACCTGATCAGCGTGACAGGCGACGTCGTTCCCGCGGATTTGCTTTCCGTGCCGGAGATCCGGATCGGCGACCTGATATTGCGCGATGTCCTGATCGCCTTTTCGGATATGCCGCCGTTCAAGCTGTTCGGCCTCGACAACGAGCCTGCGCTCCTGCTCGGCACCGATATCCTGAGCAGCTTCAAACGCGTCTCGCTCGATTTCCGCCGCCGCAAGGTGCGTTTCACGTTGAAGCCGAGCTGATGATTTTCGTTGCGGCGAAAACATCGAAGCGGAATGGCGCGGATCGCGCTTCAGGGTCGTTGATCGATCGGGGATAGTCACCATATGATGCTCGATGCCGCTGCCAATGCGGCGCTGGAGTATCGATGACCGAAGCTTTCCCCGTCCTGCCGTTGCGCGACATTGTCGTCTTCCCGCAGATGATCGTTCCCTTGTTCGTCGGCCGCGACAAGTCGGTCGCCGCGCTGGAAAGCGCGATGGGCAGCGAAAAGACCATTTTCCTCGTGTCGCAGCTCGACCCGTCCGAGGACGACCCCGACGCCAACGCGCTCTACGATATCGGCGTCACGGCGACCGTGCTGCAGCTGCTTAAATTGCCCGATGGCACGGTGCGCGTGCTGGTCGAGGGCAAGCAGCGCGCGCGGATGACGTCGCTGGATACGAGCGGGACCCATCTCACCGCCGAAATCGAGTTGCTCGGCGACGGCGCTACCGATTCCGATTCCAATGAGATCCGCGCGCTGATGCGTTCGGTGGTCGAACAGTTCGAGCGCTACGCCCAGCTCAACCGCAAACTGCCCGACGAACTGCCTGGCCAGTTGAGCGAGATCGAGGATCCGGCGCGTCTCGCCGACGCGGTCGCGGGCAATATATCGATCAAGGTGTCGGACAAGCAGACGATGCTGGTCGAGAGCGATCCTGCCAAGCGGCTGGAAATGGCTTTCGCCTTCATGGAAGGCGAGCTCGGTGCATTGCAGGTCGAAAAGAAGATCCGCAGCCGGGTCAAGCGCCAGATGGAGAAGACCCAGCGCGAATATTATCTCAACGAGCAATTGAAGGCGATCCAGCGCGAGCTGGGCACGTCCGATGGGGACGATGGCGGCGACGAGATCGCCGAACTCACCCAGAAGATCGCCAACACCAAGCTTTCCAAGGAGGCACGCGCCAAGGCGACCGCGGAGGTCAAGAAGTTGCGGACGATGGCGCCGATGTCGGCGGAAGCCACCGTCGTGCGCAATTATCTCGACGTGCTGCTGGGCCTTCCCTGGGGGAAGAAGTCCAAGATCAAAAAGGACATTCCGGCCGCACAGGCGGTACTGGACGCCGATCACCATGGTCTTGAGAAGGTCAAGGACCGGATCGTGGAATATCTCGCCGTCCAGGCGCGGACCAACAAGTTGAAGGGCCCGATCCTGTGCCTGGTTGGCCCTCCCGGCGTCGGCAAGACCTCGCTTGGTCGCTCGATCGCCAAGGCGACCGGGCGCGAGTTCGTGCGCCAGTCACTGGGCGGCGTGCGCGATGAGGCCGAGATACGCGGTCATCGGCGCACCTATATCGGCTCGCTGCCGGGTAAGATCGTGACCAACCTCAAGAAGGCGGGCACGTCCAACCCCTTGTTCCTGCTCGATGAGATCGACAAATTGGGCCAGGATTATCGCGGCGACCCCGCCTCGGCCCTGCTTGAGGTGCTGGATCCCGAGCAGAATAATCGCTTCCAGGACCATTATCTGGAGATCGATATAGACCTGTCGGACGTGATGTTCGTCACGACCGCCAACTCGCTCAACCTGCCGCAGCCCTTGCTCGACCGCATGGAGATCATCCGGCTGGAGGGTTATACCGAAGACGAGAAGGTCGAAATCGCCAAGAAGCACCTGCTCGCCAAGCAGATCGAGGCGCACGGGCTGAAGGAGGGCGAGTTCGTCCTCACCGACGCGGGTCTGCGCGACCTGATCCGCTATTATACGCGTGAGGCGGGTGTCCGCACGCTCGAACGCGAGATCGCCAAACTCGCGCGCAAGGTGCTGCGCAAGATCCTCGAGAAGAAGGAGACGGGGGTCGAGATCACCCCTGACAACCTCGGCGATTATGCCGGTGTAAGGAAGTTCCGCTTCGGCGTGTCCGAGGAAGAGGATCAGATCGGTGCCGTCACCGGCCTCGCCTGGACCGAGGTCGGCGGCGAATTGCTCACGATCGAGGCGGTCACGGTTCCGGGCAAGGGCCAGGTCAAGACCACCGGTAAGTTGGGCGAAGTGATGCAGGAATCGATCCAGGCTGCCTGGTCGTTCCTGCGCGCACGCGCGCCTGTTTATGGGGTGAAACCAAGCATTTTCGCGCGCAAAGACATCCATATCCATTTGCCCGAAGGCGCGGTGCCGAAAGATGGACCATCGGCCGGCGTCGGTATGGTGACCGCGATGGTGTCGACGCTGACCGGCATTCCGGTGCGACGCGACGTGGCGATGACCGGCGAAGTTACATTGCGTGGGCGCGTGCTCCCGATCGGCGGGCTCAAGGAGAAACTGCTCGCGGCGCTGCGCGGCGGTATTTCGACCGTGCTCATTCCCAAGGAGAATGAGAAGGATCTCGCCGAAATTCCCGCGAATATCATGGAAGGGCTGGAGATCGTGCCGGTCGGCCATGTTGACGAAGTGCTCGCGCGCGCGCTGGCCACGCCGGTCATACCAATCGAATGGACCGACGCGGACGAGCTCGCGACTGAGCCTGCGCTTGGCCCGATCGGAACCGATCCCGGCGCGAGCGTCGCCCGGCACTAAAGCGCGGATTCGTGATTCCCCCGGCGAAGGCTGGGGGAATCGATCCAGACCCTTGCTCACCCAAGCTCGATAGGCTCGCCCTTGGCTGCGCGGTGCCTCGCAAAGGCGTGGCCCCCTCTCGTGGAGGCCGGGGTACAGTAGCTATTGCTGATCCGGATTAGTTTCCTTTGACTCCCCCGGCCGGCTTGGCATTAGATGGTCGCTCGCGTGTTCGTCGGACCGGATTGGCTGGAGAGGGGATTCATGAACAAGCAGGAGCTGATTGCGGTTGTTGCCGACCAGACCGGACTGGCGCGAGCCGATACAGCGCGGGTGGTCGAAGGCTTGCTCGATACTATTGTGAATCAGCTCAAGAAGGGCGGCGAGGTTCGACTGGTCGGGTTCGGCAATTTCTCGGTCAGCCGGCGTAAAGCTTCCACCGGCCGCAACCCGCGTACCGGCGAACCGATGAACATCAAGGCGACCAGCCAGCCCAAGTTCCGGCCGGGCAAGGGCCTCAAGGATTCGGTCAACTGATCTCAGCCTTCGTCGAGGGCTGGACAGGGGCGTTTCCATCCCCTAACCGCCCGGTCCGACCTTTCGGAAACTGACCTTCTTGATCAGGCTTCCGGGCGCATAGCTCAGTGGTAGAGCACTGTGTTCACACCGCAGGGGTCGCAGGTTCAAACCCTGCTGCGCCCACCAGATCAGGCCCCGGAGAGCGATCGGCTTTCCGGGGCTTTTTCATTAATAGAGCGGCTGCCGCCCCGCCAAATCGGCGCTCAGCGCGAGGAGCTTGCGTCGATGCGGTCGACCAGCCCGTCCTTGAAGTGGACGATCTTGCGCGCATAAGCGGCCATATCGGGCTCGTGCGTGACCAGAAGGACGGTCAGGCCGGCCTGCGCATTGAGCTCGGCCAGCAATTCCATGATCTCGACCGATCGTTCGGAATCAAGGTTTCCGGTGGGTTCGTCGGCGAGCAGCACGTCGGGCTCGGTCACCAACGCGCGTGCGATAGCGACACGCTGCTGCTGGCCGCCCGACATCTGGCTTGGATTGTGGTGCGACCAGTCCGCAAGACCCACCTTTTCCAGCGCGGCCATGCCCATGTCCCGGCGGACGCGCCGATCCTCACCGCGATACAATAAGGGTAGTTCGACATTCTCGAGCGCGGTGGTGCGCGCGAGCAGGTTAAACCCCTGGAAGACGAAGCCGAGATAGCGCCGCCGCAGCAGCGAGCGCTGGTCGCGGCTCAGCCCTTCCACATGCACACCACGGAAAAGATAGGTTCCCGACGTGGGCACGTCGAGGCAGCCGAGGATATTCATTGTCGTCGACTTGCCGGAACCAGACGCGCCCATGATCGCCACGAAATCGCCGGAGGCGATGTCGAGATCGATGCCCTTGAGCGCCTGGAACGCGGCGGGACCTTCACCGAAGCGCTTGGTGATACCGCGCAGCGCAATCAGCGGCTCGCCCATTATTTGCCCGGGCCGGCCAACTGGCCGGTAATCACCTGCAGACCGGGATGCAGCCCCGAACCGCGCACTTCGGTCAAGCTGCCATTGCTATGCCCGACCGTGACGTCGATCGCCTTGGGCTTGCCGTCGGCGCCCACAACCCACAGTTGCTGCCGCGCGCCGCGCGATACGTCGGCATTCTTGGGCAGCTCGGGTGGGCCGCCGAATATGCCTTTCTTGGCTTCCGCGGCAGGGGGGGTGAAACGCAGCGCGGGGTTGGGCACCAGCATGACGTTCTTGACCGAATCGGTGACGATGCTCGCGGTCGCGGTCATTCCCGGCTTCAACAATAGCTGGGGGTTCGAGACAGACAGCTCGGCCGTATAAGCGACCACGTTGGTGGTCGAGGTGGACGGGCTGCCGGCACTATTGACGGTCGGGGTCGCGTTCGCGCCGAGATCGACCCGCGTCACCGTCGCCGGGAAACTCTGGTTGGGATAAGCGTCGACCTTGAACGTGGCGGGGGCGCCGGCATGAAGTTCACCGACGTCGGCCTCGTCCACCTTCACCTGCAGCTTCATCTTCGCGAGGTCTTCCGCGATCGTGAACAGGGTCGCCACATTGAACGAAGCGGCCACGGTCTGGCCGGGCTCGACCTGGCGCGACAGCACCACGCCGGTCACCGGCGCATAGATGGTGCCCTTCGAAAGCTGAGTCTGGTTGGTCGAGACGGCGGCGCGCGCCTGGGCGACCTGCGCTTCGGCCTGAAGCACGTTGGCTTTGGCGCGGGCATAATCCGCGCGCGCGGTGTCGAGCTCGGTTTGCGACGGAACCTTGCCGCCCGAAATCTTGTAAACCTGTTCTTCCCGCGCGAGATTGGCCTTGGTCTGCGCCACCGTGGCGCGGTTTTGCGCGACCGAGGCGAGTGCCGCCTGCAATGTCGCCTGGCTCTGCACCAAGGCATCGCGCAGGCGTGACAGATCGAGCCGCGCGAGCGGCTGCCCCTTCACGACGCGGTCATTATTATGGACAAAGACCTTCTCGACGAGGCCGGATTCCTCCGACCCGACATTGACCTGAACCGTCGGTGCGAGATTGCCCGTCGCGGTGATCGTCACCGTCAGGTCGTGCCGTTCGACCGGCGCGGTCGCGTAATGGACCGGTGGGGCGGGCCGGAAACAGCGGGACAGGAGCAGCAGCACGATCAGCAGCGGCACGCCGATGAAGATCCACTTGCGCCAACGCCGCCACCACGAGCGCGGCGGTTGACCCAGGAATTCCTCGATATCGGTATCGCTCATGCGGGGTTCCCCGTCGGATTGATCGCCTCGGGCTGCCAGCCGCCGCCGAGAGCGAGATAAAGTTGAACGAGCGCGAGCGCCTGATCGGCGCGCGCGGCCGCGAGCTGATCGCGGGCCGACAACAGACTCTGCTCGCTTTGCAGCAGCGTCAGGAAATCGATCAGCCCGGACCGATATTGGCTACGCGCGTAGATGGCCGCGTTGTTGGACGCGTCGAGCGCGACCGCGATCTCGGCCTGGCGCGCCTTAGCGGCTTCCAAAGCCTGGATCGCATTTTCGACATCCTCCAGCCCCGACAGCACGGTCTGGCGATAGCTGGCGAAAGCGAGGTCTGCGCCGGCACGCGCGGAACGCACTTGCGAGCTGCGCCGGCCGGCATCGAAGATCGTCTGTGTGATGCCCGCGAACAGGCTGCCGGTCACAAGGTCGCCGAGCTTTCCTACCGCCGCCGCGGCGGTATTGATGTTGCCGGTGATCCCCAAAGCCGGGAAGAGAGCGGCTTTGGCGACGCCGATCCGCGCGGTCGCGGCGGCAAGCTGGCGCTCGGCGCTGCGAACGTCGGGGCGGCGGCGCAAAGTATCGGCGGGGATGCCGACCGTGATTGCGTCGGGACCATGGGGGATCGGCTGCAGCGTTTCCATATCCGCGCGCAATGCGCCCGGCGCCTGGCCGGTGAGAATGCCCAGCCGATTTACCGCCTGGAGATAGGCGGTCTGCAGCCCCGGGATACTCGCCGCGGTCTGCGCGCGCTGCGCGCGCGCCTGTTCGGAATCGAGCGAGGACACCAGCCCCGATTGCACGCGCCAGCCGGCGATCTGGAGATTGTCGTCTTGCGTGCGCAGCGTGCTTTGCGCGATTTCGAGCCGCGCCTGCGCGAGCCGTGCATCGATGTAATTGGTCGCGACTTCGCCCGCGACGGACGTTCTCACCCCTTCCAGATCGAAGCGCGCCGCGGCCTCATCCGCGCGTGCCGCCTGTACGCCGCGGGTCAGGCCACCGAACAGGTCGATCTGCCAGGATGCGTCGAGCCCGAGCGTGAGCTGGGTGGCGCCGGACGATCCGCCGGTAAAGGTCGGCGTGGATTTGCTGTGCGTATAGTTGCGCGATGCCCCGGCCGATCCGGACAGGGACGGCAACAGATCGCCGCGCGCCTGCACCAGCGATTCCCGCGCCTGCGCCAGCCGCGCGAGCGATTGCGCGATTCGAAGATTGCCCGCGGTGGCGCGCGCGATCAGATCGGTCAGCAGCGGATCATCAAATTGTCGCCACCACGCCGAAAGATCGGGCTGCGCCGGAATATCGCCGCTGGCGGCCCTTGTGACAGGCGGCGCGTAACCCGCCGGCACGTGCAATGCGGCGGGCGCCGGGGCATGATAATCGGGCCCGACGGCACATCCTGCGAGCAGGAACGCGGTGGCGAGGATGCCTGGCCCCTTATTCATGCCGTAACGCATCGATCGGATTGAGCGCGGCTGCGCGTTGCGCGGGAACATAGCCGAAGACGATCCCCAGGAAGGAGGAGAAGAGCAGGCTGCCGAGATTGATCAGCGGATTGAACACGAAATCGACCGCCATGATCTTGGTCAGCAGAATGGAGAGGCCAAAGGACAGCCCGATCCCGATCGCACCGCCGAGCGAGCATAGCACCACCGCTTCGGTGAGGAATTGCAGGCGGACCTCGCGCGCGAGCGCGCCGATCGCGAGCCGGATCCCGATCTCGCGCGTCCGCTCGGTCACCGACACCAGCATGATGTTGACGATGCCGATCCCGCCAACGATCAGCGATATGGCCGCGATCGCCGCGACCAGGCTGGTCATCACGCGCAGCGCTCCGGATACCGTTTCCGAGATCTGCTTCATGTCGATCAGCCGGAAATCATCGCTCTGGCCGGGCGCGATGTGGCGTCGCTCGCGCATCAGCCTGCTGAGGTCGGCGCTGACGGCATTATTGTCGTAGGCCGGGTTCACCCCGATCACGATCCAGTAGATGTTCGTCGTGCCGATGATCTGGCGCTGCACCGCGCGCGCGGGCATCAGCACGGTATCGTCCTGGTCGCTGCCCGGGCCGCCCTGGCCGCGTTCCTTGAGCACGCCGATCACGGGGCAAGTGAGCTTGCCGAGGCGCAGCTCGCGGCCGAGCGGATCAACATTGGCGAACAGATTCTTGCGCACCGTTTCGCCGATGATGCACACGCTCCTGCCGGCAGCCTCCTCCTCGGCGGTGAAGACGCGCCCCGAGGTGAGCTTCATCGCCTGAATCGCAATTCCGTCGCGCGTCGTACCCGTGACGCTGGTTTGCCAGTTGATCCCATCGGCAGTCGCCGCGACGCTGGAATTGACCTGGCCGGCGACCGCGTCGATCCCGCCAATCTGTTCGCGGATCGCGTCGACATCCTCGCGGGTGAAGTTGCGCGGCGCGCCGCCGCCCGCCTGACGCGCCTGGCTATCCGTCACGACCATCAAAGTGTTCGCACCGAGCGATTCGATCTGCGAGCGCACTGATGCGGTCACGCCGTTGCCGACCGTCACCATCGTGATCACGGCAGCGACGCCGATCACGATTCCCAGCACGGTCAGAATAGAACGGAGAAGGTGGCGCCGGATTTCGCGAAGGGCCAGAAGGAGCGAAGCGCCGAGCATCTGGTTATGGTGTAACATCTTATCGGTAGCGTAACAGTCCTTTTTACACCCAAAATCGGTGAGTCGAATTTGGTGTGGATTGGAAAGCCGCTGATCGAGACTTCATACCGAGCACCCGCCGTATGAACACGAACGGGGTGCGCCTTCCGAGCCGTTCGTCCTGCACGTTATTGAAAGCGGGCGGCGGCTGAACGATCGGCTGTGTCTGTTTGTTGGAGCTTGATGGTGGAGCGATATCATCTGTTCGAAACCGATCACGGTTCGGCCGCGATCGGATGGAGCGCGCGCGGCGTTTCAGCATTCCGCCTGCCGGCAGCGACGCCCCAAGAAACCCGCGCATCCGTGCGGCGCCGTCTGCCCGATGCGGTGGAAGCAGCTCCGACCGGGCCGGTCGAGCATGTGGTTCAGGCGGCTCGGCGTTATTTCAGCGGCGAGCCGATCGACTTCACCGACATCACGCTCGATCTCGGGCGCCAGGACCACCTGTTCGCAAGGATATACGAGTTGGTCCGGCGGCTGCGCTGGGGCGAAACCACGACTTATGGGGAGATTGCCAGATCGCTCGGTGAAGGCCCCGAAGTCGCACGCGATGTGGGTCAGGCGATGGCGCGTAACCCGATCCCGCTTATCATTCCCTGCCATCGCGTTCTGGCCGCCGGAGGAAAGATCGGCGGCTTTTCCGCGCCCGGCGGATCGCGGGCCAAGGCCCGCATGCTTGCGCTGGAGGGCGTGCAGCCGGGGCCAGCCGAACCGTCGAAATCCAGCGCGCAGACGAGCTTCGGTTTCTGATCTCCGCCTTTTCCGTTACCCACGGGAAAGAGTCGAAACGCGAGGTATGTGAATGGCCGGTCCGCTTGAGGGCCTGAAAGTGTTGGAGCTGGCGCGCATCCTCGCCGGACCATGGGCCGGGCAGACGCTCGCCGATCTTGGCGCCGACGTGATCAAGGTCGAGAGCCCCAACGGCGACGACACGCGCAATTGGGGCCCGCCCTTTGTCGCGGCGGCGGACGGCGGCGATCTGTCCGCCGCCTATTTTCATGCCTGCAATCGCGGCAAACGCTCGATCGTCGCCGATTTCGCCACCGAAGAAGGCCGTGCCCTGGTGCGCAGGCTCGCGGCCTCGGCCGATGTGCTGATCGAAAATTTCAAGGTCGGCGGACTCGCCAGATATGGGCTCGACTATGAGAGCTTGAAGGCGATCAATCCGCGGCTGATCTATGCCTCGATCACCGGGTTCGGGCAGGACGGACCTTATGCCAATCGTGCAGGCTATGACTTCCTGATCCAGGGTATGGGCGGCGCGATGTCGATCACCGGCGATCCCGACGGCCCGCCGACCAAGACCGGCTTTGCGATGGCCGACATCTTTTCCGGCCTTTACGCGACTATCGGTGTCCTCGCTGCACTGCGCGCGCGCGACGCGACCGGGGAGGGGGCCTGGATAGATTGTGCACTGCTGGACAGCCAGGTGGCGGTGCTTGCCAATCAGGCACTCAGCTTTCTCGTCTCGGGCAAGGCACCGCACCGGCTCGGCAACGCGCATCCCAGCATCGTGCCCTATGAGGTGTTTCCCGTCGCGGACGGTCATATCGTGATCGCGGTTGGCAATGATGGCCAGTTCCGGCGGTTGTGCGCGGTGCTGGGCCAAGCCGATCTCGGCAGCAATACGGACTTCGCGACCAACCCGGCCCGGGTCGAACATCGCGTCACGCTGATCGCGCGGCTTTCGGAGCTGACATCGGGATGGACCCGGGACAATCTGCTGGATGCGCTGGAGTGCGAAGGCGTGCCGGCCGGCCCGATCAATACGATCGCGGAGGTGTTTGCCGACGCCCAGGTCCACCATCGTGCCATGCGCCTCGATCTGCCCTCCACGGAGGCCGAGGGTGGATCGGTCCCCGGCGTGCGCACGCCCCTGATCATCAATGGCGTAGCCGCCGGCCACGAGAGGCCGTCGCCGCGGCTGGGGGAACATGGCGCCGAAATCGCGTCGGATCCAAATTGGGCCGGTTCCGATCCGACATAGGTGCGCGAACGAAGTTCGCCGGGCAAAAAGAAAGGCCGGCCGGCTTGCGCCGACCGGCCTTAGCTTGGTCAGATGACGATCAGCAGAAGCGGTTGATCAGATTTTCCAGCCGCTCCTGGCCGCCCGACTTCGGCTTGGGATTGAGATTCTTCGACAAAGCCAGATCGGCGATGTCGGCAAGCGAACCCTTCGCGACCTGCTGGCCGATCTCGCCGTCCCAGCCCGCATAGCGCTCCTTGCGGGCGGCATCGAGCCGGCCGTCCTCAACCAGGGCGGCTGCGTTGAGCAACGCCTTGGCGATCACGTCGATCGCACCAACATGGCCGTAGAACAAATCGGCGGCGTCGATGCTCTGACGACGAACCTTCGAATCGAAATTGAACCCGCCGTCGGTGAAGCCGCCGGCGCGCAGCACCTCGAGCATCGCGAGCGTCATTTCCTCGACCGAATTCGGGAATTGATCCGTGTCCCAGCCATTTTGGTGGTCGCCGCGATTGGCGTCGATCGAACCGAAGATGCCGAGCGCGTTGGCCATTGCCAGCTCATGCTCGAACGTATGGCCGGCGAGCGTCGCGTGATTCGCCTCGATATTGACCTTCACCTCATTCTCGAGGCCATAATTCTTGAGGAAGCCGTACACCGTCGCGGTGTCGAAATCATATTGATGCTTGGTCGGCTCGTGCGGCTTCGGCTCGATCAGGATCGTGCCCTTGAAACCGATCTTGTGCTTATGCTCGACCACCAGATTGAGGAAGCGGCCAAGCTGGTCCAGTTCCTTCTTGAGGTTGGTGTTGAGCAAGGTCTCATAGCCTTCGCGGCCGCCCCACAACACATAGTTGGAACCGCCCAGACGCTTGGTCGCGTCGAGCGCCTGGCGCACCTGCAGCGAGGCGAAGGCATAGACTTCGGGGCTGGGGTTGGTGGCGCCGCCCGACATGAAGCGCGGGTGGCTGAACAGATTGGCGGTGCCCCACAGCAATTTGATGCCGGTCTCGCCCTGCAGGCGCTCCAGATCGTCGACCGCTTCGGCGAGATACTTGGTGTGTTCGGCGGCGTCGGCAGCTGCCGCCATCACGTCGACATCGTGGAAGCAGTAGAATGGAACGCCGAGCTTCTTGATGAAGTCGAAGCCTTCGGCGCGCTTGGTCGCCGCGGCCTTGCTGTCCATCACACCCGACAGCCACGGACGGCTGAATGTGCCCGCGCCGAAAATGTCGTGACCTGCCCACGAGAAGGTGTGCCAGAAGCAGACCGCGAAGCGGAGATGATCCTCCATGCGCTTGCCGAGTACCACCCGATCCTTGTCGTAAAAGCGGTATGAAAGCTCGTCGGTCGAATCCGGCCCCTTGAAGGTGATCGGCGCGATCTCGGCGAAATAGGTCGGTTGGGTCGACATTAATGGCCTCTCATTTTCGGGCTGACATGTGGATAGGCTTCGCGGAACGCCGCCTTCTTGCTCGCAAGCAGCTCTATATCCGCAGTTTGCGGTTCTACAACGCGTTCGACAGGAGGAGGGGCGCAAATTGCGCGCGGATCGCCATCGTCCACGGCGATCTGCGCCAGGCGCGCCGCGCCGAGTGCCGGGCCGACCTCGCCGCCGCGCAGATAGACGAGCGGGGTCTCGACGGCGGCGCTGATGATCCGGCCCCAGTAAGCCGAGCGCGCGCCACCACCGATCACCGCGAGTTTGTCGACCTGCGTCCCGGCATCGCGCAGCGCGTCGAGCCCGTCGGCAAGCGCGAACGCGACGCCCTCCAGCACCGCCTGCGCGAGCGTGCCGGGGCTGGTCTCATAGTCGAGATTGAGGAACGCGCCGCGCACGAGCGCATCATTATGCGGCGTGCGCTCGCCCGACAGATAAGGGAGGAACAATTCCTTGCCGCGTCCCGGGCCAGTGCTTTCCGCGCGCGTGAACAATTCGGGCGCGTTGGCGGCGCCCGTCAGCTTCGCAACCCAGTCGATGCACGCTGCCGCGCTCAGGTGGACGGACATCTGGTGCCACATGTCGGGCAGGCAGTGGCAGAAAGCATGAACGGCGCGACCCGGATTGGGGCGGAATTTCTCCGTCGCAATGAAGATCACCCCCGACGTGCCGAGCGAAAGCAACGCGTCGCCGTCAGAGACCACGCCGACGCCGACCGCGCCCGCGGCATTGTCGCCGCCGCCGCCGACCACTGGAACCGCCGCCATCCCCCACAGATCCGCGACCTCCTGGCGGAGCATGCCGGCAATCTGCGACCCTTCGAACAGGCGCGGCATCTGCGCGCGGGTAAGGCCGGTCGCAGCGAGCAGGGTATCGCTCCAGTCGCGTTTGGCGACGTCGAGCCATAAAGTGCCAGCGCTGTCGGACATGTCCGACGCTTTCTCGCCCGTCATCCGCAGCCGCACATAATCCTTGGGCAGGAGCACGGTGCGGATCTGGTCGAATATCGCCGGCTCGTGCTTACGCACCCAGGCGAGCTTGGGCGCGGTGAAGCCGGGCATGGCGAGATTGCCGGCGATCGCGTGGAGGTTGGGCACCGCCGCCTCCATTTCCTCGCATTCGGCATAAGAGCGGCCGTCGTTCCACAGGATCGCGGGGCGAAGGGGCTTGTCGCCGGCATCGAGCAGGGTCGCGCCGTGCATCTGTCCGGCGACGCCGATACCGCGCACCGAACGGCGCACCGCCGGATCGATTGCACGAACCGCGGCCTCGGTCGCGGCCCACCAATCCTCCGGCGCCTGCTCCGACCATGTTTCGTGCGGACGCGAGACGGTAAGAGCGGCCGTGCCCTGACCGGCGACATTGCCGTCGGCCGAAATCACGACTGCCTTCACCCCGGACGTGCCGATGTCGATACCCAGGAACATGTGCGATCAGGCCTTCAGTCTACGAACGGATTGATTGTCTTGATCGTGCCGTCCGGATTGAAGTGCAGCTCCGTCATCTTCACGTTGCGCAGATGGTTTTTGTTCGAGATCTGCGTGTCCGCGTAGAAGAGCCACCATTTGCCGTCCTTCTGGATAATCGAATGATGCGTCGTCCAGCCTTGCACCGGCAGCAGGATGTGGCCGGTGTAACGGAACGGACCGTAGGGGCTGTGGCCGATCGCATAGTTCAAAAAGTGCGTGTCGCCGGTCGAATAAGTATAATAATATCGCCCGTCACGCTTAAACATCCATGAGGCTTCAAAGAAACGCTTGTCGTGCTGGCCGCCGAGAACCGGCTTGCCGTTGGTGTCAAGGATCACCGCGTCGCGGGGCTTTTCGGCAAGCTGCTTCATGTCGGGCGTCATGCGCGCGACCTTGCCGGAAAGCGCGGGTTTGTCGTCCTGATGGAGGTCGGTGTCCGACCCGTTGGGATCGAACTTGCCCGATACCCAGCGCTCGAGCTGGCCGCCCCAGATGCCGCCGAAATACATGTAGGACTTTCCGTCGTCGTCGGTGAACACCGCCGGATCCATCGAATAAGCGAGCTTGATCGGTTGCGGCTCGGCCTTGAACGGACCCATCGGGTTCTTCGAGGTTGCGACGCCGATCCGGAAAGTGCCGAGGCCGTGCTTATCCTTGGATTTGTCGCGGACCGGGAAATACAGGAAATAGGTGCCGTTCTTATAGGCCGCGTCGGGCGCCCACATCTGCTTCGACGCCCACGGTACGTCTTTCACGTCGAGTGCCACGGGGCCGACCTTCACGGGGCCGCCGATGCGATCCATCTCCAGCACGCGATAATCATGCATCGCATATTCGCTGCCGAGATCGTCATCGGGGATGTTGGTCGGAACGTCGTGCGAAGGATAGACGTAGATCTTGTTGTTGAAGACATGGGCAGAAGGGTCGGCGGTGAAGATGCTCGTCACCAGCGGCTGCGACAGATAATGATGCCCTTCGGGCGAAACCGTCGGCACCTTGGGCGCGGCGGCAAGCGCCGGCAGCGGGAGCAAGGACAAAGCGAGCGCGGCTCGCCCGAGCTTCGAGGTGATCATAAACTCTCCTAGGGCCAGTCTTTTATAAGCACAGACCCGGCCGCCGGGGCGGCAGGACATCTGTTAGCGCTACCAATAACCGCGATGGCCGGGTGATCAAGCGCAGATAATGCATGTTGCAGATTTCTGCACCAAATCGTTTCGGAACCGTGCGATCCTGTGTAGGTTCCTCTCTCCAAGTCATTGGGACGGAGAAGGTGCATGGCCGATACCAAAACCGAAAGCGGCAAGTCAGCCGCCGTCAAGCCGAAGACCACCAAGCCTAAGATCGCTACCAAAAAGGCCGCCGCGCCCAAGGCCGCGCCGGCCAAGGCTGCGGCGCAGCCTGCTGCCGCGGCAGCCGCCAAAAGCGCGGCGCCCAAGGCGGCGGCCAAGCCCGCGACGCGCAAGGCCGCTGCACCCAAGCCGGCCGCCAAGCCTGCAGCGAAACGCGCGACCAAGGCGGCTGCGGCACCCGTTGCCGCGACCAAGAAGGCCGCCAAACCAGCCGCCAAACCCAAGGCGTCCGCCAAGGCTAAATCCGCAGCCAAGCCAAAGGCCGCCGCGCCAAGGGCTCCTGCGGCTGCCAAGCCTGCCGCGGCGTCGGCACCCGCGGCAACCTCCTCCGCGCCCAAGCCTCCGGTGGTCACCGCCAAGCAGGTTGCGGCCGGCGCAGGTATCCTGAGCGTGATCGCCGCCGCGGTCGCCGCATTGTTCGGTCGAAAAAAATAAGGGTGTTAACCCCCTTAAAGCGTGAAGCGGGCTGCGCGTTCGGTTAGGGCATTGCCCATGGCCGTCGCCCAGCCCGCTTCCGTTTTTGCGCTCAGTTCGGATGAGGTGCGCTTGTTCGTGCGCGCCTGGATGCTGGGCTTCGTGATCGTGATGTTGCTGGTAGGGTAGTTAAACCCCTGAGCGCTTCGTGCAGCCGATTCTAAGCGCCGCCGCAGTCCACCCCATCGCAAGCGCGGTGCAGGCGCCATGACAGGATCGCCGCGCCGAGGCACATGACCGCGACGCACATCAGCGCGTCCACCACCGATACACCCGCATTGGCGAGCAGGATTGCACCCACCGCGCCGACCACCATCAGGCCTGAATTGACGATATTGTTAGCGGCGACGGTGCGCGCGGTATGATCGCTTTCCACCGTCGTCGTCAGGAAAGCATAGAGCGGCACCACGAACATGCCGCCCGTCACCGATACGCCGAGAAGACCCAGCGCCACCAGCGGCGCGCCCGGATGGTGCGCGAATTGTCCGAACGTATAAAGCTGGCCCTCGGGAGCTGGCACCCAGCGGCTGGCCGCGATCACCATCACCAAAACGAACAATGCCATGGCAAGCACCGAAGCGGGGGCATAGCGCGCCGAGACGCGGCCGTTGAGCAGTCGGTTGATCAGCACCGATCCGATTGCAACGCCGACAGAGAATATAGCGAGGAAAAGGCTCGCGACCTGCTTATCGGCGGTGAAGACATTCTTCACCAGCGGCGGAAATTCGATCACCAGCACCGCACCGATCATCCAGAAGAAGCTGATCGACAGGATCGCGAGAAACAGGCGCGGGATATGTAGCGTCGCGGATACGAGCGTTATCGACGCACGGATGATGTGGATGTCGATCGGGGGTCTTTCGCCGGGGGGCGGGGCGGGGGGTACGCTTCGCGCGGTCAGCCAGCCGATGCCGGCAACAGCGAGCACCATCAAAGCAGCGACCTGGGCATTGATGAATCCGGCGAGGATCGTTCCCGCCAATATCGCGATATAAGTTCCCGCCTCGACCAGACCGGTGCCCCCCAGCACCTCGTCACGGTTCAGATGCTGCGGCAGAATCGCATATTTGATCGGGCCGAAGAAGGTCGAGTGCGCGCCCATCGCCAACACTGCGCCAAGCATCAGCGGCACTGCGGCGACCACGAACCCGGCGGCGCCCAGCAGCAGGCCAGAAGCGCCGACGACCATGATGGCGATTTCCGCGGTTTTGATAATGCGAACGATTCGGGCCTTGTCATGGCTGTCGGCGAGCTGCCCTGACAAAGCGGAGAGGAGGAAAAAGGGAAGGATGAACAGGCCGGTCGCGATCGCGCTGAAGGCGGCTTCCTTTTTCGCATCGGAATAAATGGTGTAAGTGGCGAACAGCACCATCGCCTGCTTGAACAGATTGTCGTTGAAGGCACCCAGAAACTGGGTCGCGAACAAGGGCAGGAATCGGCGCTTGCCGAGCAGCCGGAAGGACGGGATCATCTAGTCCTGGCCTATAAAGGATGTCGGACGTGATTGCCCGAAGCACGCTGCCCGCAAGGAGCGGATCGCCGGAACGCTCCCCGTTCCGGCCGCCGCCGGGCGCAGATCCTGACCTTAAGGGCGCTCGACGCGTCGCTGGTTTTACTCACGGAGCGGGCTCATAGACGATCCGATGCTCGAACACCAACAGCCCGAATCCGCTACGTCCGATCCAACGTCTTCCAGCCAGGACAACGGCCCGGTCATCGAGACCGCCCGGCTGCGGCTGCGGCGGCATCGTCTTTCCGATCTGGAAGCGCGCATCCCGATCACCGTCGACCCTGTTTTCATGCGCTTCGTAGGGGGCGTTTATGACCGTCAGGAGAATTGGGCGCGGTTGCTGCGTTATATCGGTCATTGGACCGCGCTCGGCTATGGGCTGTTTGCGATCGAGGAAAAAGCGAGCGGTCGCTATGTCGGCGATGTCGGTCTGGCTCAATTCGAGCGCGGCCTTGGCGAGGATTTCGACACAGCCCCCGAAGGCGCCTGGATGATCGCGCAATGGGCCTCCGGCATGGGCTATGCGAGCGAAGGGATGCAGGCCGCGATCGACTGGCATGCGCGCGCATTCGGCGAAGCCCGGACGGTCTGCATCATCGACCCGGCCAATGAGGCATCGTTGCGCGTCGCCGCGAAAATGGGGTTCGTACCCTATCGCAAGGGGCTCAATCGCGGCCACCCGGTGCTGCTTCACGAACGAATCCCACCCCTCCCATTGCGTGGCGATTAACGTTAGGGTCCCGATCGCATGCTGACCCTGCCCAATCTCCTGACCTTGTCGCGAATCTTCGCGATGCCGGTGATGGTGCTGCTTCTGTGGCACCCCAGTCCGTGGGATTATGGGCTCGCTTTTGGTCTCTATGTGCTGGTCGCGATCACGGACTATTTCGACGGCTATCTTGCGCGCGCCCAAGGGACCGTATCCAAGCTCGGCATCTTCCTCGATCCGATCGCCGACAAGATCATGGTGGCAACGATTATCGTGATGCTGCTGTTCACACGCGCGATCAACGGGCCCGCGGTAGTGGCGGCACTGATCATCCTGGTGCGCGAGATCGCGGTATCCGGCCTGCGCGAATTCCTCGCCGAACTGCGTGTGTCGATGCCGGTGAGCCAACTCGCCAAATGGAAGACCACCTTCCAGCTGGTTTCGCTCGGCGCCTTGATCCTGGCGGGCGCGCTGCCGGCGGAGGGATGGATCGACTGGACCGGGCTCTTCTGCCTGTGGAGCGCGGCGGGGCTTACCGTGGTGACGGGCTGGGATTATCTTCGCGTCGGCCTCAAGCATATGGATTGACGTGGATATTCTTTATTTCGCCTGGGTGCGCGAGCGGATCGGGACCGATCGTGAACAACTCGACCCGCCCGAAGAGGTGGTCGATCTGCTTGGGCTGATTGCGTGGCTGGCCAAGCGCAGCTCCGGGCATATGTCCGCGCTTGGTGATACCGCGTGCCTGCGCGCGGCAATCGACCAGAAATTCGTGACACTCGATGCCTCGATCGCGGGCGCGCGGGAGGTGGCGATCTTCCCGCCCGTGACCGGCGGATGATCGAAGTCCGGCTGCAACCTGATCCATTCGATAGCGGGGCGGAGCTCGCGCGACTACACACGCTCGGCGGGGGCGGGGTGGCGAGTTTTACCGGCATCGTGCGTGGCGATGGCGGGCTGATCGAACTGATGCTCGAACATCATCCCGGAATGACGTTGGCGATGATGCGCGCGCTGGCGGAGGAGGCGATGGAGCGCTGGGCGCTTACCGGGCTGACCATCATACATCGCCACGGGGCGCTCCAGCCGGGGGATCCGATCGTGCTGATCGCGACTGCGGCGCCGCACCGGACCGCCGCGCTCGAAGCCTGCGCCAGCCTGATCGACCGCCTCAAGACGCAAGCCCCCTTCTGGAAGCGCGAGACATTTGCTGACGGAAGCAGCCGTTGGGTCGAGGCAAGAACCGCCGATGACGAAGCAGCGGCGCGCTGGTTGCGGGACGAGCGTTAAACCGGTAGGAGCCGTGCCTGATTTTTAGGCAAAGTATATAGTGTCCCGGCTCAGGCCCATCCAAATCGGAAATGTAACGATCGAAACGCCGGTGATTCTGGCGCCGATGACCGGCGTCAGCGATCTGCCGTTTCGCCGCCTGGTTCGTTCTTACGGCTCGGGACTCAATGTGACCGAGATGATCGCGAGCCAGGCAGCGATCCGCGAGACGCGGCAGTCGATCCAGAAGGCGCTGTGGGATCCGAGCGAGGATCCGGTTTCGATGCAGCTGGTCGGCTGCGAGCCCGAACAAATGGGGGAGGCCGCCCGGCTCGCCGAGGACAGGGGGGCGGCGATCGTCGACATCAATATGGGCTGTCCGGTGCGCAAGGTCGTCAATGGCGATGCCGGATCGGCGCTGATGGCCAAGCCCAAGCTCGCGCGCCAACTGATCGAGGCCACAGTCAAGGCGGTGAAGGTTCCGGTCACGCTCAAGATGCGGATGGGCTGGGACCATCAGAGCCTCAACGCGCCGGAACTGGCGCGCGTCGCCGAGGATATCGGGATCAAGATGATCACGATCCACGGCCGCACGCGCTGTCAGATGTACAAGGGCTCGGCCGACTGGGCGTTCGTACGCCGGGTGAAAGATGCCGTGTCGATCCCGGTGATCGTCAACGGAGACATTTGCACGCTGGAGGATGCCGATGCGGCGCTCGAGCAGTCCGGTGCGGACGGCGTGATGATCGGCCGCGGATCGTACGGCAAGCCCTGGCTGCTCGCGCAGGTGATGCACTGGCTGCAGCATGGCCAGCGCCGGCCGGACCCTTCGCTTGACGAGCAATATCGCGCGATCACAAGCCATTATCACGAGATGCTGGACCTCTATGGTAAAGAGGTAGGCGTCAACATGGCGCGCAAGCATATCGGCTGGTACACAAAGGGCCTGCCCGGCTCGGCCGAATTCCGCAACCGCGTCAATCAGGAGCCGGATGCTGCCACCGTGCTGCGGATGCTCGCCGAATATTATGCGCCATGGACTACGCTAGCGGCCGCCTAGCCCGGTTGCGCGCGCGCGGCGATGCGCGCCCGGCACCGGCTGAGGCCCTGCTGGCAGCACTCCCGACTCCGTTGCTGGTGGTGGACGAAGGCGGGGTGATTCTCGACGCCAATGCCGCCGCCGAGACGCTGCTCAATCTGTCGCGCAGCGCGATCATCGGTATGCCGATCGACGATGCGACGGGGCATCATCTTCGCTCCATGCCGATCGAAACCCCGTTCGTCGCCTATGATCTCGAGGTGATTCTTCCGGGTCCGCGCCATCTGCGCGTGGACATGATGGCGGCACCTCTGCCGGATTGGCCCGGCTGGCGTGTGATCGCGCTCAACGTGCATCCCAGTGCGGCGCCGATTGCGAGGCGGGTCGGCGGGAATCTCGCAGCCGCAGGCGCGGCGGCTTTGCTCGCGCACGAGATCAAGAATCCGCTCTCGGGAATACGCGGCGCTGCGCAATTGCTCGAGGCCAATCTCGATCCCGAATCGCGCGCGCTGACCAAGTTGATTCGGGACGAAGTCGACCGGGTCGCCCAGCTGATCGATCGGATGGAAGGGTTTACCGACAAGCGCCCGCTCGAACTCGGCCCGCAGAACATCCATGCCATCCTTGAACATGCGCGCAGCGTGGCGAGCAGCGGATTCGGGGAGAATATCGTCTTTCGGGAGACTTACGACCCGTCGCTGCCGCCGGTTCTGGGGCATCGCGATTCGTTGGTGCAGGTCGTCATCAATCTTCTCAAGAATGCCGCCGAGGCGTTGGGCGAGCAGGGCGGTTCGGTCACGCTCACCACTGCCTACCGGCACGGCATGCGGATGGTCACCGGGAACGGCGACGGGCGGCGGCAATTGCCGATCGAGGTCTGCGTGATTGATGACGGCCCCGGCGCGCCGCCTGAGATCGCCGAGCATCTGTTCGATCCATTCGTCAGCTCCAAGCGCGACGGGCGTGGGCTCGGGCTTGCCTTGGTGGAGAAACTGGTCGCCGATCAGGGCGGCATGGTCGAATATGCGCGCGAGGGCCAGCCGGAGCGCACTGTCTTCCGCCTCCTTCTCCCGCGCGCAACGAGGAAGTGACGATGGGCGGGCGGGTACTGGTTTGCGACGACGACGCGGCGATCCGCACCGTGGTGCGCGAGGCGCTGCGCCGCGCCGGCCACCAGGTTGAGACCGCGGCCAGCGCGGCCGAGCTCAGGCGCGTGATCCGCAGCTTCCGCCCCCAGGTGCTGTTGACGGATGTGGTGCTGCCCGATGGCAATGGGCTCGATCTGGTGCCGGAACTGCTGTCCGATCACCCGCACATGCCGATCATCGTGCTGTCGGCGCAGAATACTTTTACCACCGCGATGCGGGCGACCGAACAGGGCGCATTCGATTATCTTCCAAAGCCGTTCGACCTGGCCGAGCTCGTGCAGGCCGTCGACGATGCGCTCGCGCGCGGCGCGGCCACCGGCGCGGGCGATCAGGTGCCCGCCGGCGAGGAGCTTCCACTGATCGGCCGTTCGCCGCCGATGCAGGAGGTTTATCGCACGGTCGCGCGCGTCGTTTCCAATGATCTGACCGTGCTGGTGCTGGGAGAATCGGGTACCGGCAAGGAATTGGTCGCGCGTGCGATCCACGATTTCGGGCCGCGCAAGGAAAAGCCTTTTGTCGCGGTGAACATGGCGGCCATCCCGCGCGAGCTGATCGAGAGCGAATTGTTCGGTCATGAGCGCGGCGCGTTTACCGGCGCGGCGCAGCGCACCGCAGGCCGTTTCGAGCAGGCGCAGGGCGGGACTTTGTTTCTCGACGAGATCGGCGACATGCCGATCGAGGCACAGACACGGCTGTTACGCGTGCTGCAATCGGGGGAATATTCGCCTGTCGGCGGTGCGCGCGCGATCCGCGCCGATGTGCGTATCATCGCCGCGACGCACCAGGAATTGCCCCGGCTGATCGCCGACGGCCAATTCCGCGAAGACCTTTATTATCGGCTGAATGTGGTTCCGGTCCGATTGCCGCCGCTGCGCGAGCGCGGGCCCGACGTGGGCGAGCTGGCGCGCTTTTTCCTCGATCGCGCCGCCGCCGAGGGATTGCCGCGCAAGCAACTCGACGCCGCGGCGATGGAACGGCTCGAACGTCACAGTTGGCCCGGCAATGTCCGCGAGCTCGAAAATCTGATGCGCCGGCTGGCGGCGCTGACCCGCGACGCGGTGATCACGCCCGCCATGATCGAACAGCAGCTTGGCGCGGGCGCGCAACAGTCCCCGGCGGCGGTGCCCGATGATGCGGGGCTCGGTGAAGCGATCGAGCAGCATCTCGCGCGGCATTTCGCGAGCTATGGCCATGCCTTGCCGCCCGACGGCCTCTATGACCGCATCCTTGCCGAAATAGAGCGGCCGTTGCTGCGGCTCACGCTCGGTGCGGTGCGCGGCAACCAGCTGAAGGCAGCCAGGCTGCTCGGGATCAACCGCAACACGTTGCGCAAGAAGCTCACCGATCTGGGGGTCGGGCCGCAGGTGCGACGAAGCGACTAGCCAACGATTCGGCGCATAGACCGCCGACATGTGTTCCCACGGCCACATTGATGTGGTAGCTGGGACACGATGATGCCGTCCCCTGAAGGCGCAGCCCGGCAGCCGTCTCGATGGCGCCGCCGCATTGGATTGCTGTTCCGATCGCGCCGTATCCTCGCGATCGGCGAACCGCTGGCGGTGGCGACGCTGCTGGCGGTCGTCGCCATCACTTATTGGATATTGAACCGCGGCAGCGCCAGCGGGCCGCTCAACCCCTTCCTCGTCGCGCTGCTGCTCGTGGGCAATCTGGTGCCGGCCATGGCTTTGCTGGTGCTTATCGCGCAGCGAATCGCGCGCGGACGCGCCGAACAATCCCCGCTGGGCGGCCGAGGGGGGCTGCATGTCCGGCTGGTGGCGATCTTCTCCGTACTGACCGCGGTGCCGACCTTGCTGGTGGTGATCTTCGCGTCGTTGCTGTTCCAGTTCGGGGTACGCTTCTGGTTCTCGGACCGCGCGAGCGTGGTGCTGCAAAATTCCGACCGGGTCGTGCAGGCCTATATCAACGAACACCGCACAAACCTCTGGCGCAACGCGACCGCGATGCGCGACGATCTGCTCACTACGTTGGCGACCGCACCGGCCGACGATCCCCGCTGGGGTCCTTATTTCTTCAAGCAGGTCGTCTTCCGGCAACTGGATCAGGCCGCCGTGATCCGCGTCGCATCCGACAATAGCGAGTACCCAATCTGGTATGCCGACCTCAACAAAAGCACGCCGCTGAATCAGCTCGTCGATCCCTCCCAACTGGGCAGATATAACGAGTCTGGCCCACATGTGAGGGTGCTGCGGGATCGGATGGATGCTGTGATCCCGCTGGACGTGGAGACACGGACCTATTTGTGGATTTCACGTCATGCCGACCCTCTGGCCATCGCTCAGTCCGCGAGGGCGACGCTGGCGCTCGACGATTATCACGCCTTCATTGCGGAGGCGCGCACCCTCCAATTGGAGTTCAATGCAGCGCTGCTGATTGTGTCCTTGCTTACTGTCGGGATCGCGATCTGGATCGCGTTCGCGGTGGCGGACAGGATTGTGCGCCCGATCGGGGATCTGGTCGGCGCTGCGCGGCGTGTCGCCGGGGGCGATCTTGCCGCGCGCGTGCCCGCGCCCAACAAATATGACGAGGTCGGTCGACTCGCCGCCGCCTTCAACCGCATGACACGGCGCCTGCAGGAACAGACCGGCGCGCTTGAAAGCCGTCGCGCATTGACGGAGGCCGTGCTTTCCGGCGTGTCCGCGGGCGTGATCTCGGTCAACCGCGATCGCGAGGTCACTTTGATCAATCTGTCGGCGCAGGCATTGCTTCGGACCGGCGATACATCGCCGATCGGCCAGCCGCTGCACATGCTTGCGCCCGAACTCGATCGGGTTCTCGAATCCGGAGATCGTCAGGCGGTGGTCCAGCTTACGAGCGAGGGCGATGTCCGCACTTTGGCGGTGACGGTGGTGAATGCCGGCAACGGCCACGTTTTGACGTTCGACGATATCACCCAACAGCTGGCTGACCAGCGCCATGCGGCCTGGTCCGACGTCGCGCGCCGGATCGCGCATGAGATCAAGAACCCGCTCACCCCGATCCAGCTTGCCGCCGAACGGCTCCAGCGCCGTTACGGCAAGGAGATTGCCGACGATGGCGGCACGTTCGAGAAACTCGTGTCGACCATTGTCCGGCAGGTCGGCGACATCCGCCGCATGATCGACGAATTCTCCGCGTTCGCACGCATGCCCAAGCCGATGTTCAGGCGCGAGAATCTGGGCGATATCGCGCGCCAGACCCTGTTCCTTCACGAAGTCGCGCACCCCGCAATCCGGTTCAGCCTCGACGCGCCCAATCCGGCGCCGACGATGGTGTGCGATCGCCGCCAGATCGGCCAGGCGTTCACCAACATCGTGAAGAACGCCTGCGAGGCGGTCGAGGCGCGGCAGGGCGAGGGGCAAAGCGGTCTCATCGCGATGACGATCCGGACGCTCGATGGCCGATTATTGCTGGATGTGGCGGACGACGGCGTCGGCCTGCCTGCCGAACGGGGCCGGATTACCGAGCCTTATATGACAACGCGCGCCAAGGGCACCGGCCTCGGCCTCGCCATCGTCCGGCGCATCGTCGAAGAGCATATGGGAACGATCAGTTTCGCCGACCGGCCGGGCGGCGGAACGATCGTCCACCTCGATTTCGACCTCAACGCGCTCGATGCCATCGCCGAAGACGATGGGTCGGATGAGCGCAGCCCCGAATTTGCGAATGCCAGGAGCCAATAAGATCATGTCGCTCGATATTCTGGTCGTGGACGATGAAGCCGATATCCGCGAGCTCGTTTGCGGTGTTCTCGAGGACGAGGGCTACCGGCCTCGTATGGCGGCCGACGCGGATTCGACGCTGGCCGCGCTCGCTGAGCGGCGGCCGAGCCTGGTGCTGCTCGATGTCTGGCTGCAAGGCTCTCGCCTTGATGGCCTGCAATTGCTCGCCGAGATCAAACGGCGCGACCCGTCCTTGCCGGTGATCGTCTTTTCGGGGCACGGCAATATCGACACGGCGGTGGCGGCGGTACGTCAGGGCGCTGTCGACTTCATCGAGAAACCGTTCGAAAGTTCGCGCCTGCTTCATCTGGTGGCGCGCGCGACCGAGACGGATCGGTTGCGGCGCGAGAATGAGACCTTGCGTGCGCAAATCGGCCAGGAGGATGAACTCACTGGCACATCCCAGGCGATCAACCAGGTCCGCGCGACATTGAAGCGCGTCGCCGGAACCGGAAGCCGTGTGCTGATCGCCGGCCCTGCCGGCGCGGGCAAGGAAGTGGCCGCGCGGTTGCTCCACAATTGGTCGCCACGTGCGCGCGGCTCGTTCGTCGTGGTCGCTGCCGCGCGCATGACCCCGGACCGCGTTGAGGAGGAATTGTTCGGGATCGAGGAAGGCAGCGAACTGATCAAGCCCGGCCTGCTCGAACAGGCGCATGGCGGCACCTTGTTCCTTGATGAGATCGCCGACATGCCAATGTCGGCCCAGGCCAAGATATTGCGCGTGCTTACGGACCAGAGCTTCACCCGCGTCGGCGGGACACGCACGGTCAAGGTCGATGTACGCGTGGTTTCGGCGACTGCGCGCGATCTGACGGCGGAGATCACCGCCGGCCGTTTCCGCGAGGATCTCTATTATCGGCTCAACGTCGTCCCGGTGATGCTGCCGCCGCTCGAGCAAAGGCGCGAGGACGTGCCGCTGTTGGCGATCCACTTCGCCGCGCGCTACGCCGCGGAGCGGCGCGTGCCTACTCCCGACATCAGTCCCGAGGCGGTCGCGGCGCTCCAGGCCTATGATTGGCCGGGCAATGTGCGCCAGTTGCGCAACGTGATCGAGCGGACGATCATCCTGGCGCCAGGCGACCGGATCGGCCGGATCGATGCCGACATGCTCCCCCCGGAGTTGCTGTCGGGTCAGGCGGAGATTGTGCCGGGCAATGCCGCCCGATCGATCATGGGCACGCCGCTGCGCGAAGCCCGCGAGACGTTCGAGCGCGAATATCTGCGCGTCCAGATCCGTCGCTTCTCGGGCAATATCAGCCGCACAGCCAACTTCATCGGGATGGAGCGTTCTGCCCTCCATCGCAAGCTCAAGAGCCTGGGCCTCGCCGACCCCCGCGCGGAAGAGGAATGAGGCTAGAAGGACAGTAACGCTGCTCCAAGCTTGTGCTGCAACGCAGCAGGCGCTAATATGTCCGCGCCTCCATTCCGGGGGCGCACACGACGCCGTGAACGGCGCCAGTGCGGGCGAATGACCCGCCAAGATGAAAGAAGGCCAGCCTCCGATGGCAGATAAGGTCAACAATCTTCAGGACATCTTCCTGAACACGCTCCGCAAATCGAAGACCCCGGTGACCATGTTCCTGGTCAAGGGCGTCAAGTTGCAGGGCATCATCACCTGGTTCGACAATTTCTCGGTGCTGCTGCGCCGCGATGGGCAGAGCCAGCTTATCTACAAGCACGCCATCTCGACCGTGATGCCCGCGCATCCGATCGATCTGACCGAGGTGGAAAAGGCGTTCGACGAGAAGAAGTCGCCGTTGCTGCAGGAGATATTCCTTGCCGCCGTGCGCAAGTCGGGCGAACCGGTGACGATGTTTCTGGTCAACGGCGTGATGCTGCAGGGCGATATTGCCGCCTATGACCTGTTCTGCATGCTGCTACGGCGCGACGGCATGAGCCAGTTGGTCTACAAGCATGCAATCTCGACCGTGCAGCCGCTCCATCCGCTCAACCTGATGAGTGGCGAGGAGGGCGAAGGGGAGGAGTGAGCGCCTGTTCATGAGGCGCCTGGGGGTGAAAGCGCCCGAGCGAACCCCTATCTCGCATAAATGAGTGTTTTCGATCGGGATGAAGCGGACGATGTCCGCCACGGCGCGCGCGCGATTATCGCGCTGCCGGAAATGAATGCCGGACTGCGCGACACCGATGCGCGGCTCGAAGAGGCATCGGGCCTTGCCGCCGCGATCGGGCTCGACGTGGTCGACAAGCTGGCGTTTCGCCTGCGGCAGCCCAAGCCCGCCACCTTGTTCGGTTCGGGTCAGGTTGAGCAGATTGCGACCGCCGCGCGCATGCATGATGCCGAACTGGTCGTGGTCGATGCCGCGCTGACACCGGTCCAGCAGCAGAATCTGGAGAAAGCGACCGAGGCCAAGGTGATCGATCGCACCGGGCTGATCCTCGAAATCTTCGGCGAACGGGCAGCAACCGCAGAGGGTCGGCTGCAGGTCGAGCTTGCGCATCTCGATTATCAGGCGGGTCGGCTGGTGCGGTCCTGGACCCACCTCGAACGCCAGCGCGGCGGCTTCGGTTTTCTTGGCGGCCCCGGCGAAACCCAGATCGAGGCCGACCGCCGCCTGATACGCGACCGCATGGCCAAGATCAGGCGCGAACTGGAGCAGGTGCGCAAGACGCGCGGCCTGCATCGCGCGCGCCGCGAGCGTGCGCCATGGCCGGTGGTGGCGCTGGTCGGCTATACCAATGCGGGCAAGTCGACCTTGTTCAACCGTGTTACCGGCGCGGACGTGATGGCGGAAAATCTGCTGTTCGCGACGCTCGATCCGACGATGCGGCAGGTATCGCTGCCGGGGATGGACAAGGTGATATTGTCCGACACGGTGGGCTTCGTCTCCGATCTGCCGACGCAATTGGTGGCTGCCTTCCGCGCGACTCTGGAAGAGGTCACCGCCGCCGACCTGATCCTCCACGTCCGCGACATCGCGCATCCCGACAGCGAGGCGCAGCGCGCCGACGTGCTGTCCGTACTGGACGAGATCGGCGTCGGCCCCGAAGCGGGCGAGGGCGCCCCGATCGTCGAGGTCTGGAACAAGCTCGATGCGCTCGACGCGGAGGCGCATGCGCGCGTGCTGGACGATGCAGCGCGCGGCGAGGACGTGATCGCCATCTCGGCGCTGACCGGCGAGGGGATCGACAATCTGCGCCGATCGGTTGCCGAAAGGCTGCTCGCGGGCGCGCGCGTCCACAGCATCGCATTGGCCGCGGGTGACGGTGGCGCGATCGCCTGGTTGCACCAGCACGGCGAGGTGCTCGATCAGGCAATGGAGGGCGAAACGCTGACGATGGACGTGCGGCTTTCGCCCGACGAATGGGATCGCTTCCAGGCTCGTCGCTGACCGGGTTGCCGCCCAGACGCAGCTTCGCCTGCTGCGCGAGGGTCTGGCGCACCATTCACCGATCAATCCGACCGTTCGCCGATGGATCGTGCCCGATGCTGGATATGATCGCCTAACTGAGCGAGGATGGATCCTTGCGAGGTGAGTTATGCGGGTCGATCGTCCGGGCGGGGCAGGGGCTGGCGACGGAGCGGGTGCCCGCGTCCGTAAAGGAAAGGGCTGGCTCCGTGCACTGATGCAGGTGCTTCTGTGCGGTGTTGCCGCCACGTTGCTGCTGGCGCCGATCTACGCCTTCGACGGGTTCGGGCCTGCGCGCGCGGTTGCCGCCGCGGGGGTGATGGCGATGCCTGGGGCATTCCTCTTATGGGGGGCGCTGCGCTTCTGCCGATCGCTGCATCGTGCGGACCGGTCGGGATCGGCATTGGTGGCAGCGCATGCGGTTGCAACGATCACGTTCGCGATTGCCTGGACGGTGGTCATCTACCTTCTGGTCCGACTGACCAATCCCGCGGCCGCATGGCAATTCCTCACCAAGTGGGCGGCGTGGCAGATGCTCGAGGGGATTCTTCTCTACGCAGCGACGGCAGGGACCGCGCAAGCCATATGGACGCGGCAGCGGCTTGCCGAGCAGAGGCTCGCGACGACACGTGCCGAACTGCATGCGCTGCGCGCCCAGCTGAGCCCGCACTTCCTGTTCAACTCGCTCAATTCGATGATTCAGCTCGCCGAGGAGGATCCCGCCGCGACCCAGGCGGCGCTGCTGCAGCTCGCCGAGCTGCTGCGCCATGTGACACGCGGCGGCAGCGACGATCCGGGCGAGGTGGCGCTTGAGGACGAATTGGCCTTCATCCGCCATTATCTCGCGCTGGAGCGATTGCGGCTGGGCGAGCGGCTGCGCATCGTCGAGGAGATCGATCCCGAGACGCTGGAGCTGTCGATCCCGTCCTTCCTGCTGCAGCCGCTGGTCGAGAATGCAGTCCAGCATGGCATTGCACCGCGACGAAGCGGGGGGACGCTACGCCTGTCGGCGTCCCTGGAAGGAAACAGGCTGTTATTGGCGGTGAGCGACGACGGCGCGGGTTGCGGCGCCGATGCCTGGCGAGGCCGCCAGGGCCTGGGCCTCGACATTGTGCGGCGGCAGCTCGACGTGCGCTTTCCCCAGCAGAGCGAGATGACGATAGAAACCGCGCCGGGGGAGGGCTTTTCGGTGCGGATTCTATTGCCCGCGACAGTCGGCGTTAAAGCTCCGTGATGCGGCTGAAATTGCTCATTGCGGACGACGAGCCGCTTGCGCGCCGGCGATTGCGTTCGCTTGCCGCGGGGTTCGATTGGCTGGAAATCGTGGGCGAGGCCGCGGACGGTGAAAGCGCGCTTCGCGAGGCGGCGCGGCTGCGGCCGGATGCGCTGATCCTCGATATCCGCATGCCCGAAATGTCGGGCATCGACGTAATCGCGCGGCTGCAGATGCTGGAGCATGTACCGGCGGTGATCTTCGCCACGGCGCATGACGAATATGCCGTGCGTGCCTTCGAATTCGAGGCGGTCGACTATCTGCTCAAGCCGCTGACGCGGGATCGCTTTGCGATCGCGCTGGAGCGGGCGCGCAGGACGATCGAAGGCGCCGAAGCGCGCGCGGCGCTGGCGCGGGCGCAGCGCGTGTTGGCCGATACCGACGCGGATGGGCCGATCGGGCGCGTGCTCGTGCGGACCGCCAGCGGGATCAGGCAGGTCCGGGTGGAGGAAATCAGCCACATCGAAGCGCAGGACGATTATGTGCTGCTGCATGCGGGGGATCGGCGTCACCTCGCCAGCTTGCGCATGCGCGATCTGGAGCTTCGCCTGCCCAATCCTCCCTTCGTTCGCGTGCACCGATCGTTCATCGTCAATCTCGACTGCGTGTCGCGCATGGTTAGCGGATCCGATGGGCGGCTGACCGCCGAACTCGTCGGCGGCGAGCGCGTACCCGTCAGCCGGCACCGATCGCGCACGATTCGCCAGCTGGCGACGTAAGGCCGCCCCGTTCCTCCAGCCGTTCGCCGACGCAGCGAGCCATCCGCCGAACGGCGATGGCGGTCGGCAGCGGCGCCGGGCAGGTCCGACATATCGGCAGCGCTGCAGCCGAGTTCGGGCAGGAGAATCGCAATGATGAAAACAGGGATAGCCGCGCTCGCGCTTGCGTCGCTCGGCCTGACCGCGGTTGCAGCCGCGGCCGCAGAGGAAATGCCTTTTCCCGATGGTTTCCGGACCTGGACGCACATCAGAAGCGCGGTGATCGGGCCGGCGAGCGCCGCGTTCGCGCGGTTCGGCGGGATGCACAGCATCTACGCCAATCCGGTCGCGATGGACGGCTACAAGACGGGCAATTTCCCGGAAGGGTCGGTGATCGTGTTCGACAATCACCAGGTCTTCAATTTCCAGGGCACCGATGTGCCGACGCAGCGCCGTTTCATCGACGTGATGGAGAAAAAGGGCGGTGGCTGGCGCTTCAGCGAGTTTAACGGCGACAGCAAGACGGACCGCAATGTCGATGTCGCGCAGGGGCAGCAGCAATGTGCCGGCTGCCATACCGCGTCGAAGACGGACCATGTTTATAGCCAATTCAATCCGTGAGATTGATCGGGCGCCAGGGACGCTTGGGCTCCCGGTCACGCTGGCAGGTGCGGCCGCCCTATCTTCCTTCCGTCATTCCCGCCCTTCGACGCCGCCTGCGGCGTTGCTCAGGATAAACTTTGGCGAAGCCAAAGGCGGGACTCCATAGGCTGGATCGGCGCGGCAAGAGCCGGGTGGTTCGGG
>Ga0207705_10000364_pt1 | contig 41147 bp, 51 predicted proteins | sample KBSC13metaG_FD_184314 | JGI IMG/M metagenome (GOLD analysis project Ga0207705, IMG submission 184314) | Corn rhizosphere microbial communities from Kellogg Biological Station, Michigan, USA - KBS C1-3 metaG (SPAdes) (version 2) | ecosystem: Host-associated > Plants > Roots > Rhizosphere > Soil ... | reverse complement strand
GCAACGCACCGCTGTTCGCACCGACATAAACCAGCTTGGCGACCCACCAATTGTTGTCGCCATTGCCTTTTGCGGCGGTGGCGGCGAAGCCTTTGCCATCCGGCGCCCAGCTATATTCATAGACATAGGTGTCGGCAGGTGAGACGGGCTTCAGCGCGCCGCCGCCAACCGGCATCACCGCGATGCGCTGCTCATCCGTGGAAACGCCGATCTCGCCCGTCTGTGGCGCGGAGGCTTCCGTCGCGCCCGTCAATTTGTGCGCGCCCAGCGTCACCAGCGCCGCGAGCTTCGATCCGTCCGGCGAGAAGCGCAGCGTGTTCGCAACGCCGTTCACCACCGTTGCCGCGCGTGGCTTGCCGTTCTGGGCGATATAGATCGTCGCCTTGCCCGAGGCCGTCGCGGTGAAAGCGAACACATCGCCCCTGGGCGACCACGCGGTGTCCGCATATTTGCAGGTCTTGCAGGGATCGTAAGTCGCGATCACCTTGCCGTCCGCGCCGCGCACCACCACCGCGCCATGTGGCTCCTTCGTCTGGTTGCCGGGATCGACGCTTTCGACGTTCACGATCCTGTCGCCGCCGGGGGCGAGCGAAAGCTTTTCGAAATTGTGGATGGTCGAAGCGGGCTGCGCGGACGCAACCGAGACGGCACCCAGCAGTGCGAGCGCCGACATCGAAACGATCTTCATGACATTCCCCCTGAACTTTTTTTACATGCTCGCGCCGTCGAACGGACTGACGGTCGCTTTTTCCAGAACATCGCGCGGCATCAGATTGGCGTTCACGCCCATGCGATTGCGGCTCACATCCACCGGCGACCAGTGGGTCACGCAGCCGCAAATCTTGCAACGGTGGAAGGCCAGCGACCTGTCGTCCCACATATAGGTGTCGGTCGCGCCGCGCACCTGCACCTGATCCAGCGTGTAATAGGCCCACAACACGCCATAGCGATGGCAGATGGAGCAGTTGCAGTCCTTTACAGTGTCAGGCGCTTGCGCAATCTGAAGTTTCACCGCGCCGCAATGGCAAACGGACTCGACCATGTTCTCCCCCCAATCAGGCGGCGAACATTGACCGGAATTTGCTCTCGCCGGAACGGGAGAAAAGCACGGCGCGGCTCTTCCGGTCGCGCATGGCCCAGCCCTCATCATAGATGCGGTCGAGCAGCGCGGCGCCGAGGCTGCCCGCCAAATGGCTGCGCCGCTGGCTCCAGTCGAGGCAGGATTTGCACAAGGGCCTGCGGCTCTGCGCCAGCACCGAAAGATCGATTCCGATTTTCGGAAAAAACGCTTCGCCCTTGCGCGTGATCTTCACATCGTCGCCCCGCGACGCGATGTATCCGCCCTTCGCAAGCCCGTCGAACATCTCCACGCCCATCTCGCCGGCCAGATGATCGTAACAGACGCGCGCCTTGCGCACCTGCGGATCGGAGGGGCCGGGCCGCGTGCGCAGATGCCCCGCGCGCGCCGCCACGCCCATCATCTTCTCCAGCATGTCGGCGACATCGCTGCCCGAGAGGCGGAAATAGCGATGCCGCCCCTGCTTCACGCCCGCGATCAAGCCACCGGTTTCCAGCTTCGACAGATGCGAGCTTGCCGTCTGCGCGGTGATGCCCGCCTCGTTGGCGAGTTCGGTGGCGGTGAGCGCCTTGCCGCTCAAAAGCGCCGTCAACATGTTCGCGCGCGCAGGGTCGCCGGCAAGGGCGGCGATAGGTGCGAGGGATGGGCCGTCTTTCATAAAACCATGCCTTTCATACTTCGACGGTAGCCGAAGCATTCGCGCGGAGGCAAGCGCTATCGTTGCCGTCATGAACACCAACCATCATCCGCATCGCCGCACGGTGATGCGCTGGGGCGCGCTTGCAAGTCTGCTCGCGGCCTTGCCCTGGACGAAAGCATTTTCACGCGAGGAGAATCCCATGAACGTCGTCTGCCACATCCGCTATGAACTCGATCCCTTCAAGCGCGACCAGTTCGAGCAATATGCGAAGACGTGGCTCACCGCGATCCCGCAATGCGGCGGTGCGCTCATCGGCTATTTCATGCCGAACGAAGGCACCAACTTCGAAGCGCACGCATTGATTGGCTTCGACAGCCTCGCGTCCTACGAAACTTATCGCGCCAAATTGCGCACCCATCCCGCCAGCAAGGCGAATTTCGAATTCGCGCAGCGCGAAAAATTCATCCTGCGCGAATATCGCGATTTTCTCCGGCAAGTGACGGCCTGAATGAAGCAGCAGGTCTTCATCCTGCGGGGAGACGGCCCCGGATTGCTGGTGAGACGCCAGCAATCCGCGGGCCTGCCGGTTCTCTATGTCCACGGCGCGACATTCCCGTCCGCGCTGTCGGTCGCCTATCGTTTCAACGGCCGTTCCTGGATGGACGATTGGAACGCACGCGGCTTCGATGCTTGGGCGTTCGATTTCGCGGGCTATGGCGGTTCGGATCGTTACAGCGACGATGCGCAATCGGAAACGATACCCGGCCGCGCGCCGCAAGCCGCCGCCCAGATCGCGCGCGTCATGTCGTATGTCGCGGCCATCACGGGACATTCCGCCATCGCGATGGTCGCCCATTCCTGGGGAACGATCCCGGCGGCGCTGTTCGCCGCGCAAAACCCGCAAGCGGTGAACGCGCTCTGCCTGTTCGGCCCCATACTCAGGCGCGACGGCGAAACGGAAACGTCAGCACGCGAGAAATACCGGCTCGTAACGATCGAACAGCAGCGCGCGCGTTTTATGGAGGACGTACCACCAGATCACCCGCCTGTGCTGATCCAGCCCGAACTTGCAGACTGGGGACCGGCCTATCTCGCCAGCGAGCCGGGCGCCTCGCTGCGCGTGCCGGCCGCGGTGAAAATCCCAAACGGTCCCGCCGCCGATATCGCCCAAGCATGGTGCGGCAACCTCGCCTACGATCCACGCGATCTTCGCTGTCCGGTGCTATGCGTGCGCGGCGCGTGGGACAGCGTGACGAACGATGCGGATGCTGCGTGGCTGTTGTCGCGCCTGAAACATCCGGCGCGCCGCGATGCAAAGATTCCCAAAGGCACCCATCTCATGCATCTGGAACACAGCCGCGATGATCTGTTCGTGGCGGTCGGCGATTTCCTGAAAGCGAATGCGGCGCGGGATCAGTCCGACGTCGGAAGCACGCCGTCCGGCTTGGCGTAGACGATTTCGTTCATCTTGAGCGTGCCCGGATTTTCCCGCTCCACGATATCGATCAGCGCCTGCACGTCGAGAACCTGGATCTGCCGATAGCTACGCGCCAGCACGCCTTCGGCGATCAGCGCGCCGATCTCCTTGTTGATCGTGGGCCGCGACTTGCCCAGCATCGCCGCGACATCTTCCTGCGAAATCCCCACCGGGATGCGCGCGCTTTTGCCGGAACCCATCTGGCCGCGCGCCCAATACAGAATGACGCGCGCAAGCTGGCAGCGCACCGAATTGGTGGTGCGCATGTAGGTGTTCTCATGCTCGCGCCGCAACCGGCGGCACAACATGAGGACGAAGTCGAAATAACGCGCCGGGTCTGCCGCGAAGATGTCCATCAGCGATTTGCGCGCGATCATCAGCATCTCGCTGTCCCCGCTCGCGATGACGTCAAACAGCGGCGGAAAGCCGTCGAGCACGGCGATATAGGAGATCGCCTGGCCGGGCATCAGATAATCGGCGATCATGACGTTGCCATCGCCATGCTGGCGCTGCGCCACGAAGCTGCCGCTCGCCACGATTCCAAGATAGGGCGCAGCCACGCCGCGCCGGATCGCAACTTCGCCCTCGATATAGCGATGCAATTCAGCGCCTTCGACCAGTTTTTCGATCAGCGGCGCGGGCCAGCCGGCAAACAGGTGGATGCGCTTGAGAACATCTCTCACACGATCCCCTGCATTCCGAACAGCTGCGCTCACAAGGCCCCCGCCCTCAATATCCGGCCTGCCGTTTGCCCGTCAGAACCAGTGCCTCGCGCGCGCGTGTTTTGGCTTGCGAATACTCCGCCAGACTTCGGGTCCGGGCACGAATATTGAATCCCTAAAATACTGGGAAAGCTAGAGTGCTGCCCCTGACCATTTTTGCCTTTAAGCGCTTTATGCGCTCTCGGAGACGGTCGGCTTCGAATCGCGACGGGCTAGTTCACGTCGGGCGCTTCGTCCTGCGCATCGTGCGGGGGATTTGCGTCGTGGTCGCGCATCTCGATGCGGACTTGCGCACGGTGCATCGCGCGGTCGATCCGTTCTTGAACCTTGATATCGGCATGATTCAGCCGCGCCTCGGCGATGGCGCGATCGATTTCTGGCTGTGCCTTCGCCAGCGCCGCCTGCACTTCGGCTTCGATGCGCGGTCCTTCCGCCTGCAGCGCGCGGATTTCCGCTTCATGGGCGCGAACCTCCACCTCGGCGCGCATCGCCTGCGCCTGCACGGCGCGCGCTTCGGCTTCCGCCCGCGCGATCTGCGGGCGCGCGCGCTCCAGCGCTTCGGCGGAGACGCGACCCGTATCGATATCCACCGACACATGGCGAACGCGATGGCCATGCACGATGCGCTCGCTCCGGTGAACCTTGATGGCGGGCTCCGCGCGATCGACTTCGGCAACGGGTTTGACCGGCGTGGGTGGCGTAACCGGATCGGCGGGAGACGGCGGTGTTGCTTCCTGCGCCGCGGATACCGGCGTCGCAAGCGATGCCGGTGTTGCAGGCGCCGTGAGCGGAGCGCTTTCCACGGCGGATGTGGGCGGCGCGGCTTCCTCCTGCGCGAAAGAGGGCCGCGTGAAGGTCAGCGCGGCCGCGGCGATGATGGCAATGCCGCCGATCTTGAGAACATCCATCGACGTCACGCCCGAGCGCGATTGGGTTGGCGCCAGAACCGATTTCACGCGCGCTTCCAGTGCGGACGGCGCGGCCATGAACAGCGGCATGCCCGCCAGCGCCGGCTGACGCGAGCGGAATTCGGATGCGAGTTGCAACAACTCGCTCGCATAGGACGATGGCCGCATGCCCGCGGCGATCACCTGATCGTCGGCGGCGATCTCCGCTTCGCTGCGCAGCGCGCGCGCGGCCAGCCACACAAGCGGGTTCGGCCAATAGAGCGCGCAGACCAGCAGCGACAGCATCTGGCTCACGCTGTCATGGCGGCGGATATGCGCCGCTTCGTGCAGCAGCACCGCTTGCAGGCGTTCGCGCGTCCAGAACAGGGCCGGAAACGGCAACAGGATCACCGGGCGGAACAAGCCCCAGGTGATCGGGCCCAATCCGTTCGGCGCATCCGCCACGCGGATCTCATACCGCCGCCCCAAATCCGGCAACACGGCTTCTTCGAAAACATGCACCCGGCTGCGGCGCTCCAGAGCGCGCAATCCGAACACGGCGACGAGGCCGCGCAACGCGATGATCAACACGCCTGCCAGCCACAGGCCGATCACGCCCGTGGCAATGGCCGCCATGTCGATATGGAAAGATGGCGCGGGCATGGAAGCGATATCGGGACCGATATCCGCATCCTGCACGAACGGCACAGCGGCGGCCGAAGGCGCCGAGGCCACGGCAAAATGGATTTGTGTTGGAACAAGCAACGCCAGAACCGGCAGCAGCAGCAACGCCGCGAACGCGCCGCCCCATACCAGATGGCGCAGGCTCGCGCGGCTCCGCACCATGTGCGACGCCTCCCATGCGAGAGCCAGGACGACAGCCGACATGACGAACGCTTCGCCTGCGAAGAGCAGTGCGTTCCGTGCAAAGAACTCGCTCATCGTCCCTCCTTCTTGGCTTTCTCAATCAGCCGCGACAGCCGGTCCAGCTCGTCGCGCGAAACATCCGCATCCTTGCGTGTGAGCAGCGCGGTGACGGCGCGCTCCACCGAATTGTCGAAGAACGTCTTCAGCAGCGAGTCGATGGCGCGGCTGCCCATCTGCTCGCGCGCGACCAGCGGCTCATAGATGTAGCGCGTGCCATCACTGGCGTGGCGTACATGGCCCTTCTTTTCCAGAATGGTCAGATGCGAGCGGATCGCGGTGTAGCTCGGTGGATCGGCAATCTGCGCGCGGATATCCGCCGCGGATGCTTTGCCCAGCTTGTAGAGCGCATCCATGATCTCCCGCTCGCGGCGGGAGAAGCCGTCTTTCTTGTCGCTGTCGCTTGCTGCTCGCCGTGCCATGCCAAAAAATTGGCACCACGGAGATGTGTTGTCAACGGCATGCCGTCGGTCGTGAAATTTATTTCGCGATCGTCATGAGCCGCGTGGCCCGGCGCGGCTGGAACAGCCCTGCAAAGGTTTCGAAATTGAAGGTGCTGATCAGGATCCAGCGCGCATTGCTGTCGGCGGCGAACATGGGAAGCGTGGTCACTTCCTGGCGCAGCACTTCCTGGCCGTTGTCGACAAGGATCTGCTCGATGATACCCGGACGGTTTCGCGCGATTGCGGTTCTTGCGCCGGCCAGCAGCGTCTCCCGCTCCCGCGCCTCACCGGCGACGGCTTCCGACATCAATATGCCACCGACATCGCGGCCGAAATATTCCGCCATCGCCGAACCTGCCAGGCGGATGCGCGCGTCGGCCCAATCGCCGACCGGCTCGGCCACGGTGAGATCGGGCAACAACGCGGCGATGTCGCGCGCGGGCACATCGCGGCCCATGCGCATGCCGCCGCGCGCCTCGCATTCCTGCCAATAGGCGATGAGGCGGATCGAATGAGGATGCGTGGGCATGTTGATGCCCCGCATGCGGTGCTCCAGTTCGATATGCGGACGATCTATATTGCGTCCCAGCACGGCGGCCATGACACGGTCCCACTCCCCAGCGGCGGTCATCATCGCGCAGCGTCCGTTTCAGGGCCGTTAACGAATGCTAGACCTGCGGGGGGCGTCAGAGATCGAATGCGGCGCTGAGGATCCAGCGGCTTTCGCCGCCGGGGCTGCTAATCGGGAAGGTGACGACCTCCTGGTGCGCGATCTCGACGCCGGCGCTCAACGCCCTGTGATCGCGTGTAAGGCACCGGTTTTCCGCGACGATGTCCCGCGCCTCCACAAAAAGCTGCTGCAGGGTGCCGCCACGGTCGGGCGCTTTGACCGCGGAAAACAGCAGGCCCGTCACATCGCGGCCGAAGAACTTCGCGGTGCCGAAGCCGGCATAGCGGACATAGGCATCTTCCCAGTTCGGGAAGGGTTCGAGGATCATGACCTGCGAGAGCAAACGCGCGATGGCGCGCCGTGGAATATCGCGCCCCATGCGCATGCCGCCCTTGGCTTCGCAGGCGCGCCAATAGGCGATCAACTGTCGCGAGGAGGCATGCACCGGTTCGTCGACGACCGTGAATCTGTGATCGAGTTCGTAGAACGAACGATCGATATGCTCTCCAAGAACGATGGGCATGAGGTTCTCCGGCCGCGAATATCGGCAGCAGAGCTTTCCGCGCCCTTAATGCCGCGCCGTCCGTCCACAAAACGGCTCATCACTCCTGCCAGACATTGGCAACAGGATGGCAGCAGACGGGCTGCAAAATCGGACTGCCTCACCTATATTGCGGCCATGGCGCACAACAACGGCTCGATTCCCCGCTCCCGCAAGGGCAAGGCGGATAGCGGACTGACCGACAACGCCCGCAAGTTCCGCGGCGCGGTCGAGCATGTTCCGATTCCGCCGGCGGGAACCGCTTACGATCCTGCGCCACCCAGCGAACTCGACCTGCCGATGCATGGCGGAACCGGCGCGGAACTCGCCGGCTTTGTTCCCCATCGCCCGGCCCGCCCGGCGAAATCCGAAGGCGGCAAGAAGTTCAAGCTCGTCAGCGAATACGAACCGGCGGGCGACCAGCCCACCGCGATCAAGGAACTGGTGGAAGGGTTGCGCGGCGAAGGCGGCGGCGCCACCGGGCGCAACGATGGCGATTTCGGCATGGGCCGCATCAACACCGGCGCGGTGATCAAGAACGCGACGAACACCGTCTCCGCTTACGGCACCATCGGCGAGCGCGACCAGGTTCTGCTCGGCGTCACCGGTTCTGGCAAGACGTTCACCATGGCCAAGATCATAGAGGCGGTGCAGCGCCCTGCCCTTATCCTCGCGCCGAACAAGACGCTGGCGGCGCAGCTTTATGCCGAGTTCAAGAACTTCTTCCCGGAGAACGCGGTCGAGTATTTCGTTTCGTATTACGACTACTACCAGCCGGAAGCCTATATCCCGCGCACCGACACCTATATCGAGAAAGACTCGTCCATCAACGAAGAGATCGACCGCATGCGCCATTCGGCGACGCGCGCGATTTTGGAGCGCGACGACGTCATCATCGTGGCCTCGGTGTCGTGCATCTACGGTATCGGCTCGGTCGAAACCTATAGCGGCACCGCCGTCACCATCGCCAAGGGCATGCGGCTGGACCGCAACGAATTGATGCGCGATCTCTCCGCGCTGCAATACCGCCGCAACGACGCGGCCTTCGCGCGCGGCACCTTCCGCGTGCGCGGCGACACCATCGACCTCTTCCCCGCGCATTATGAAGACCGCGCCTGGCGCATCGAACTCTTCGGCGACGAAGTGGATTCGATCAGCGAATTCGATCCGCTCACCGGCAAGAACGCGGGACAACTTCCCAGCGTGAAGGTCTACGCCAATTCGCATTATGTCACGCCGCGCCCCACGCTGGCGCAGGCGATGAAGGGCATCAAGCAGGAGCTGATCGTCCGCCTCGAAGACTTCCGCAAGAACGGCAAGCTCTTGGAAGCGCAGCGCCTGGAACAGCGCACCACCTTCGATCTGGAGATGATCGAGGCCACCGGCTCCTGCGCCGGCATCGAGAACTATTCGCGCTGGCTGACCGGCCGCAAACCCGGCGAGCCGCCGCCGACCCTGTTCGAATATCTGCCCGACGAGGCGCTGGTCTTCGCCGACGAAAGCCACGTCACCGTTCCGCAGATCGGCGCGATGTACAAAGGCGACTACCGCCGCAAATTCACGCTCAGCGAATATGGCTTCCGCCTGCCCTCCTGCATCGACAACCGCCCGCTGAAATTCGAGGAGTGGGACGCGATGCGCCCCGCCACCATCTATGTCAGCGCCACGCCCGGCCCGTGGGAGCTGGAGCGCACCGGCGGCATCTTCGCCGAACAGGTCATCCGCCCCACAGGCCTCATCGATCCGCCGGTGGAAGTGCGCCCGGTGGAGACGCAGGTGGACGATCTCATCTCCGAGTGCCACCTCCTCGCCAAGAAGGGCTACCGCACGCTCGTCACCACGCTGACGAAGAAGATGGCGGAAGACCTCACCGAATATATGCACGAACAGGGCATCCGCGTGCGCTACATGCACAGCGACGTGGAGACGCTGGAGCGCATCGAGATCATCCGCGACCTCAGGCTTGGCGCGTTCGACGTGCTGATCGGCATCAACCTGCTGCGCGAGGGCCTCGACATTCCCGAATGCGCGCTGGTGGCGATCCTCGATGCGGACAAGGAAGGCTTCCTGCGCAGCGAAACCTCGCTGATCCAGACCATCGGCCGCGCCGCGCGCAATGTGGACGGCAAGGTGATCCTCTATGCCGACAGGATCACCGGCTCGATGGAGCGCGCGATGGCCGAAACCAGCCGACGCCGCGCCAAGCAGGAAGCGTACAACACCGAACACGGCATCACGCCGCAAAGCGTGAAGAAGAACATCGCCGACATCATGGGCAGCATGTATGAGCGCGACCATGTGATGGTGGATGCGGGCCTTTCCGACGAGAACCGGGAATTCATCGGCCACAACATCAAGGCGCATATCCAGGATCTGGAGAAACAGATGCGCGAGGCCGCCGGCAACCTCGAATTCGAAACCGCCGCCCGCCTGCGCGACGAACTCAAGCGGCTGCAGACCACCGAACTTGCCATCGCCGACGACCCGTTCGCAAGACAAAGCGCCGTGGACAAAGCCGTCGACGACGCCTTCCTCAGCGCGGTGCGCGACGGCGCCGACCCGGCGGAGGGGAAGGCGTCACGCGGAAAAGGTTCGCGGAAACGGCTGCAGCGGGCGAGCAGGCCGGGGGTGCCGAAGACGTTTGGGAGTCGCTCGCGCTAGGTTCCGATTTGTCCTCCTTAGCCTGCAGGCCCAAGGGTAGAGACGTTTGGCGTCGGTCAAGCAATGGTCGCGTGCTAGGAATCTTAGATTTTGGGCTATAGCCACCTCAATAGAGTTCACTCAGCTACGACATGCTCGACGTTATCTAACTGAGCGTTGATAAGTTTCCCCGTGGTTGTAAGCGTCGCGTGCCACTTGGCAGCGAACATGTGAGAATCCGTATTTTTCCGCTCTACAACATTGAACTGTGGCTGACCCAAAATACCTTGAGTAAGCGGGTTGGTAGCTTCAGAGAAGCCTGCTAGCCCTAAGTTTTTCAGCGCCTCAATTGACGCTCCGCTAAGCCCGGAAGTGGGAGTACTAAAACCGGAAGGTGCCGCAGCATAGGTCTTTGTTGTGATTTCGATTTCTACAGGAATCTTTGTTTCAAAAGAAATCCTTTGACCCACTTTTTTTATGAAAGTCGTAATCGGCACGCCTACCGTTCTCCCAGTCACAGCGCCATCCGAGCCAACCTTGGCAGTCAATAGTGCATAATTCTTTTGGAAGATTTCGCTCTGAACGCCTCGCCGCCATAAACAGCCTTCGTCTTTATCATTCCAGAATAGCAATCGCGCCATAGGCAGAATGGAATTCAGCAACTGCTCGCTAATTTCAGATTTCAAGGCATTGATTATGGTTCGAAACTCTTCAAGCGTACCGAGAATTCGGACGTTCCCTCTATCTTCAATTCGCGTTTCCGCAGCTAATTTAAGGAGCTCGTCGCCTGTAATTAAAAATGTTCGGCAAATACCTGGAGACTTCGGTTGCTCCTCTACGAGCTGATAAAAGCTTTCAAGGATCAATGCGTCTCTAAATCCTTTTTCCTTCTCTCCGCTTTCGAACGGTGGAATTCTATTAACAGCCTTGTCGGCCAATGCTGGCCAATCCACTTTTGCGTGATCTAGGACGAGCTCTTGCATGTTCATTGAATGAAGTTGTGCCGAAATTGTAGCTTCGACACGTTCTGCTAAAATCTCCTTCGATATTCCGAGCTTGTGGCCCAGCAGTCTCTCCACCTTTTCAATCTGCGGCAGAATTTTTTCAGCTCGATTTAGCATTTGATATTTACGTTCCCCTCGCACCGTCGAGGGCATGTACCAGACCGTTTCTATGCCCTCCGCAGTATTCGACTCTTTCATCAAATCAGCGGTTTCGAGATTGACCAGATTGTGCGCGGCTTCAGTAAAAAGAGAGTTGGTATCTAGGACAACATTGACTACCAATTTTCGAAGCTTCTTTGCCATTGTTCTTCAGCCCTTAGACGACTCAAATGTTCATACTATCACATTTCCAATCGCCAACTCGGAACGTGGCAAGCCGGTGAAGGTGATTGGGGCTTTTTTATTGTAGCGACTTAATTTGGATTGACTGCGATGTCTGTAAATGGAAATTCGCGTGCGAACTGAGACCTTGGCCCGCATATATTCCAAGCGTATTCAAAAACACCTCTCCAAAAATCTCCCCGCCTCCTCCGACACTTCGCCGATCTTGTTTGTCGCCTGGCGGTAGAACTTGAAATCGCGTTCGGCCTGCGGCGAGCCGTCGGTCGCGCCGCACCGGGCTTCCGCCGCTCCCCGCCGAAGGCGCGGATGGCACGGCCCCAACGAAAAAGGGCGCGAGGTCGTCGCGCCCTTTCGTTTCATGTCCGGCGATTTCAGCCTCTAGTCGTTGTCATACGACCAGCGGCACCGGTCGCCATCGGAGTCGCAGACCCAGTGGCGGTTGTTGTAGTAGTCGCGATCGCGCCAGTAGCTGCTGTTCGTATAGTAATGGCGGCGATAGGAATCGCGGTCATAGGTCGAGATCGTGCGGCAGAAATCGCCGTCGTCATCGCAACGCACGACGCGGCAGGTATCGCCATAGCAACGCGTGGTGGTGTAGCGCGCGGACGCGGAGCCCGTGGCCGCGACCACGGCGCCGAGGCCCAGAAGGCCGGCGAGAACAGTGGTTTTCAGAACATGTTTCATAACGCATCTCCGTTGTTCGTCATCAGGCTCGCCCATCTCCCACGCTAACGACGCGGTTTCCCGCGCCGCGTTCCGCGGTTCCGGGTTACGATTTTGGGGCAATGTTGTGACGCGCGGGAACATGCCCGTTCATCTGGATGAACGCGCCAGAAGAATTTCCGCAGAAACTTCGCTGCGCCTTCGCAGACGCCGCCGATCTTGTTGGTGGCCTGGCGGGTGAATTTCAAATCGCGTTCGGCCTGCGGCGAGCCGTCGGGCCCTTCAGCTGTTCGCGGTCGAAGGCGCCGCCATTGATCCGCCTCAATGCCGCCTTCGCGCCACATGGCACACTCGCGGACAGGCCAAGGAGGGAAAGATCATGGTCAATCCGGTCAAAGTTGGTTTTGTGTTCGCGGTGTTTCTGGCGCTGTGGCATGCGGGATGGTCGGCGCTGGTTGCCACAGGGCTGGCGCAGAAAGTTATCGATTTCGTGTTCTGGATGCATTTCATAAAGCCGCCCTATCAGATCGAGGCGTTCGATCCGGCGCGCGCGGCGATCCTCGTTGGCGTCACTGCAGGCGTCGGACTTGTCGGCGGCATCGTCGGCGGCGCGATCTGGAACGCTTTCCACCGGGCCTGACGGATCGCGGGCGCGACTAGAAGCACGTCCGCAAAAACTTCGCCGCCGTATCGGAGACGCCGCCGATCTTGTTGGTGGCCTGGCGGTAGAACTTGAAATCAAGTTCGGCCTGCGGCGAGCCGTCGGCCGCGCCGCGCCAGGGTTTCAGCTGTTCGCGGCCGAAGGCGCGCTTTGCCAGCGCGGTGCGCGTCGCGGTAATGCTCACGCGCGGTGTCCAGCGCGCGACGCCGCGCGGTTTCGCATGCGCCGTCACGGCGGTGACGATGCCGCGCGCGATCAGACCCGCGCCGCCATCGTGTTCGGAGGCGAACACGAAGACCGCGTCGCCTTTGGCGATGGCTTTGCCGCCATACATCGTGCGCATCCGCGCGAACACGAAGGTCTTCGCGCGCGGATCGGCAATGGCAGCCTTCACCACATAAGACGGCATGGGTGGAGTGTAGCGCATTTTTCCTCCCCCCGTTCACCGCGGGGTCCGTCGCGACGGCGTGCGGACGGTGAGTGAGCGAAGCGAGACAGAGGGGCCTTCTACACCGCCCCCTCCCCGCTACGCGGACCTCCCCCGTGAACGGGGGAGGAAAGAAGAAGCGTGCAAGCCGCAACAACTCGCTGAAAGTTGAACGCGCATTGCGTATGCGATGCGGTCATGCCGCTGCGCATGCAACGTCGCGAATATGTGAAGTGGCGGCGCGCGCTTTCACAGTCATGTCATTGGCGCCGCGCAGCGCATCGCGATGAGATTGCGTTGCCCGTTGCATCAGGAGCGCCGGGCAACGGGGTCCATGTTACAGCTTCAAGATAAGTCGCGCCTGCGCCAGGCGTGGACGGATTTCTGGAAACATCCGGCCGCGGGCGGCCAATGTCTGCGCGGCGCGCCGGATATCGGCCGCGCCTTGAACGATCATTGGTCGTCTTTCGCGGCATCGCTTCCTGCGCACAGCCATGTGCTCGATCTGGGTTGCGGCGCGGGCGCCGCCGCGTCCGCGCTGGTGGCCGCGAACAACGAGGTTCGCGTCACCGGTGTCGATTTCGCCATGCTGCCCGCCGCGCCGGCCGCGAACATCACCTTGCTGCATGACACGCCGATGGAAACGCTTCCCTTCGCCGATGCCAGCTTCGATGCCGCGATAAGCCAGTTCGGTTTCGAATATGGCCGCGCCCACAAGATCGCGCGGCAGATGGCGCGCGTGCTGAAGCCCGGCGCGCGCTTCTCCTTCATCGTGCATCACGCGGAAGGCACCGTCGTCACCGCCAATCGCGCGCATCTGGATCTGATGCGCATTGTGCAGGGGCCGCAGATGCAGGCCCTGGTTCTTTCGGGAAGCGCCTTCGTCGTGGAGCAAAAGCTTCGCGCCCTGGCGCGCGCGCATCCGGGCGACACCCTTCTGGAACCGCTGCTGCAGAAGCTTCCCGAACGGACGCGCGGCAACAGCGCGGCGCGCAAGCAGGCATGGCTCGCGTTGAACGAGGCGCTGGCGCCGGGGCGGGTGATCCTGGAATCCCTCGATGTCTGCTGCGTCGCCGCGGACGAGATCGAAGGCTGGCTGGGGCCGCTGCGGCAGTTCTTTGCGGTCACGTCCGTGGCTGAGTTGCACAAGGCGGATGGCGGGCTCATCGCCTGGCGGATCGAAGGGACACAGATGGCTGCGCAGGCCTGACGTCCGGCCCCACTTGACATGTTCTCTATTTGTTCTTATCCTGCTGTCCGCCGGAAGCATGCCGAAAAACCTCGGGTTCGGCAGCGGGCATGGTGCGTCCAACGCTGAAAGCCCCGGACGGCAGGGGAGAGGGGGAGGGGGTATCGCGAAACGTGACTTCAAATGCGAAGTGAGCAGCCGAACCACAAGATGTTGCGTTTGGTGCGTTTCGGAATCGAAAAAATCGACATTCAACTCGGCGGAGGGCGGAGGCCGGGTGTTATGACAGGGTCATGTCCCGCGCCTTCGTCAAAGAAAGTGCCGAATCCGCCCCGCCGCCCGAGCGCATGGTGGAAGACGGCCCCAACCTCGTCACCCCGCAGGGCTTCGAGCAGATCGTGGCCCATGTCGCGCGCATCGAAGCGGCGCTGAAACGCGAGGCCAATCCGCTGCTGCGCGAAACGCTGGAGCGGGATCTGCGCTACTGGTCGGTGAAGAAGGCGAGCGCCGAAATCGTGCCGCCCCCGGCCGGCGAAGACGTCGCCTTCGGTTCGCGCGTCACCATCGCGCGCAAGAACCGGCAGCAGGTCTTCCGCATCGTGGGCGTGGACGAAGCCGATCCGGCAAAGGGCCTCATCAGCTTCCGCTCGCCCCTCGCCGCCGCGCTCCTGGGGGCGCGAGCGGGGGACGTGATCGAGGAGCCCGAACCGCTCGGCGAAATCGACGTGGTGAAAGTCGAGAACTAGCGTGCTGCGGAACGTTTGCCGGGCGAACGGCGTTACCGCCGATACGCCTGGAGGATTTTCCGATGGCGAAAGCCCAAAAAGCCAAATCCGCAACGCCCAACAAAGTGCCGCCATCGCGCATGCCGCAGCGGTCGGAGGATCTGGCGGGCAAGGAAGATACCGAAGGCATGCAGCCCATTTCGGCGGCGAAAGGCAAGAAAATGCCCCTGCCTGCCGCCAAGCCCAGCCGCAAAACCGCGCACCGCTGAAAGCGCCGCGCGCATTCTTCCGCAAAAAGGCCTACAACAGCGCCAACCAAAAGAAGGCCGATGTGGATCACATTCTGAATGCGGGCGATCTAACGCTCGAAGAAATGGCCTCGCTGCGCCTCGTCGTCCGGCACAGTTTCATGAGCAAAAGCGCGATCTCGACATCGCAGCGCGCGCGGCTTGTGGAGCTGGGTTTGATCACCAACAGCATGGGCGGAATTCTGCCGACGCCCGCGGGCCGCATCGCAGCGCGCGGTTAGACCGAATTAAGCGGCCGCTTCGGTACGATCCGTGTCGCCGTTGAGCCAGGCCTGGGCGCGTTCGGGATAGATGGCCCACACTTCGCCGGCCTTCTCCTTCGGGCGGAAGAACAAAGCGGTCTCGGGGCTGGCATTGCCGCGCACCGCGTCGCCCTCGCAGAATTTGCGGAAGGCGCGCTCCACATCGTCCTCGAATTTCGGGCTCACTTCGCGATTGGCCTTCTCGGCGCGCTGGCGCATCGCGCGCATCACGCTCCAGCGGCGAAGGCCCGCCTTGTTCGCGGTGAGCACGGCGATCAGATCCAGAAGCAGAGTCTGGTCGGCGCGCATGCGCGAGGGAGAGCGGTCGAGAATGTCAGCGTAGCTCATTTTGTTCCTGCAGCTTCGAGCGCGCCCGTGAATCCGGTATGCCAGCGCGCCTTTTCGGAAGCCTCCTTATAGGGATTGAGGGCTGCGATTTTCTTATCGTCGATGTCGGCGAGAAGAAATTTGCGCGCCGCGTTCCAGCCTTCTGCCTGAATGCGGCTCAGGCGAAAAGCATTGTTGTTTTCCATCACGGGGGCTCCTTTCGCAAGCGGCGAATCCGCGCGCACGCATCAGGGCCGTTCGATTTGTCGTTAAGGTGTTATCACCAAATGGCGTCGAAGGCGCGGAAATTCAAGGTTTTCGGGTTAATTAAGGCAGAATAAGGCAAGGCGCGGCGCGCGCGGATTGTTATTTTACGGGTTTAAGTCTATAGAGCGCCCACGTGGTTCTTACGTCCGTCAGACGAAGCGCTTCCAGTGAATACGACTCGCCTTGAGCGCGCCGGACGAAACGGAATTCTTTCGACGAAGCTGATGCTCTAGTTTTCCACGTGCGTCCATACAGTCGTATGTACGCAACCCGATGATGCAAAGGAAAACGCAAATGACCATCGGTACCGTGAAGTTCTTCAACACCTCCAAGGGTTTTGGTTTCATCGCGCCGGACGACGGCGGCAAGGACGTGTTCGTCCACGCCACGGCCGTCGAAGCTGCCGGCCTGCGCTCGCTCAACGAAGGCCAGAAGGTCTCGTTCGATACGCAGCCGGACGCGCGCGGCGCCAAGGCCGTCAATCTGAAGGCCGTCTAATCGCTTTCGATTGAAGTGTTAGAGCGGGCGGCGGAGTGAGAACTTCGCCGCCCGCTTGTTTTTACCCGAACGGAAAGGCCCGCATGTCCGACATCGACCAGAAGAACGACGACACCGTGTCCTCGCCCGATCGCCATGCGCTGCGCCGCAAGCAGCTCCAATATTCCACCGAAAAGGAAAATCGCCGCGCGGTGATCTTCGAGGAGATGGAAACCGAACGCAGTATCGGCGACGCGAAAACCGCCAAGCTGCGCGCCTTGCGCCTCGCGCGCGAAGCCGAGGAAGCCAGCGCCGCCGATGAACCCGAGCCGGCGCCAAAGAAGAAGCGTCCGATCGTCATCAACACGCATTAGGCATCGGCGCGAAACAGGCCCGCTCCGTTTGAAGCGGGCCGCGCACCATCCTCTGGCAAGTGGTCAGTGCAATCCGCCGACCAGCCACAAGATCAGAATGATGATCAGCACCAGGCCCAGCACGCCGCCAAGGCCCCGACCACCATAATTTCGGTGCGCGTAGTAACCGCCGCCGCCCCCGAACAAAATCAGCAAAATAATGATGATCAACAACAAGCTCATCGCCGCGTCCCTCTAAGTGTTCCGGGGATAACGCGCGAGTGCCGGATTCGGCGCAACGCCCGGTTACAGCAGATCGCGCACCAGTTCTGGCGGCCGGCAAAGCCTGGCGCCCTTGGGGGTCACCACGATGGGGCGGTTGAGCAGGATCGGATGCATGGCGACGGCATCCAGAAGCGCGTCGTCGCCCGCACTTTCCAGATTGAGTTCGGCATAGATGGCCTCTTTCGTGCGCACGATATTGCGTAGCGGCATGCCCAGTTTTTTTACGAGCGCGCTGAGTTCGTCGCGTGAAAGCGGCGTCTTCAGGTATTCAACGATCCGCGGCTCAATGCCCTGCGCGCGAATGATTTCCAACGCGCCGCGCGAATTGCTGCAACCGGGATTGTGATGAATCGTAACCGTCATGATTTCAATACGCTGAAAGCTTCTGCGATGAAGAATATCTGCCATAAGAGATTGGCGATCACGAAGGCAAGATGGAATTTGCGGTTTGTGGTGGTGATGGCGATTAGCGACAACGCCACATAAGTTGGCGCCTGCACCCAGTAGTCCCAGCTGTACTGCGCCGCGTGATGCGTACCCTTGATGAACGTGTCGACCACGTCGAAAATGTTCACGCTCGCCAGCACACCGAAGAACCAGGCGCGCCGCCGCATGAAATAGTCGCCATATCCCGAATATTCCGAGACGTTGTCGGGATAGAGCAAGGCGGCCAGCAGGAAGAGCTGCAACGCAAAGACGAGCAAAAAGGCGTAGAGCGCAAAGGTCCAGATCGGAATCGCGCCCAGCCAGAATTCCCACCACCAGAAATGCACAAGCAGGATCAGAACCGAAAAAGACCACATCAGGTGGACGGCATCCGGCCTCAGCTTTTCGGGGTGCTGTGCGAAGCGCACGAGGCCGCTCAGCAATCGGGCTACACTCAAGCTGATGATGAAGCCAAGGATCAACCGGATGTGGGTGAAAGCATCAGGCAAATGCGCGGCGGTCTGTTCCATGGCGCAAATCTAGCTGATTCCGCGGCACAGGCTGTTCTCGATAGGTTCCAGAAAAACATTGTTTCTGAAGGGTTTCCGCCCTATATTTGGAACACGTGGTTCTTACGTCCCTGACAGACGAAGCTCCTGTTGATACGACCCGCTTCGTTGCGCGCCGAACCAAACGGACCCTTCCAAGCCTGAGACTTCCGTTTTCCACGTCCGTGAACGCGATATCCGCGTGCACGGCACTCAATGACTCAAGGACCAGAAATGACGATCGGAACCGTGAAGTTCTTCAATACCGCAAAGGGCTTTGGCTTCATCTCGCCGGAAGGCGGCGGCAAGGACGTATTCGTCCATGCGACTGCTGTTGAGGCGTCGGGCCTGCGCACGCTGAACGAAGGCCAGAAGGTTTCGTTCGACGTGGTGCCGGACGCACGCGGCGCCAAAGCGGCCAATCTCAAGGCCGTCTAGGAACAGGGCAGCGGATGGTGTGCGAAAGCCGCCATCCGCCATCGCCCACGAAAGGAGGCCGCATGGCTGACACAAGATCGACGCAGGAGCGCGATGCCGCGCGAACCCGCGCACAGAACCATTTTGCAAAAGCCGAGCAGCGTGACGTTCTCGTGCGTGAAGAATTGGCCCGCGAGCGGGCTGCGACCGACGCGAAAACGGCCAAGCTGCGGGCCCTGCGCCTGGCAAAGGAAGAGGAAGAGCGGGCCTCCGCCGCTCTGGAGCCGCAGGTCGCTGCGAAGCCCAAGGCTGTTAAAATTCGTCGTATCAAAACGGGCTGATCGGCCCGGTTTCGCCCGTTTTTGGGCCTTTTTTTCTGGTCAGATTGCGATTTATCCCCGAGTTGCGTATAGGGAAAAAACGCAGACGGCGTCCCGCACGGAAGAAGCGCACTCGTTGTTTGAATCCTGCACGCCTGATGTGCGCGCCCGGACGAGACGATCGACTACCCCTTCCCGATGAGATCGTCGCCAGCGTTCGTGGCCGGCATGTGTCGTCCGCGAAATCAATCAAGTGACTGGGAAGACGTAAAATGACGACTGGAACCGTGAAGTTCTTCAACACCACCAAGGGCTTCGGCTTTATCTCTCCGGAAGGCGGCGGAAAGGACGTGTTCGTGCACGTCACTGCGCTGCAGGCTGCCGGCCTGCGCACGCTGAATGAAGGCCAGCAAGTCTCGTTCGACATCCAGCCGGATGCGCGTGGCTCGAAGGCCGTCAACCTCAAGGCTCTCTAAGAACCTTTAAGTTGAAACAGAGCGGACGGCGGGATCGCACCCGCCGTCCGTTTCTTTTTGAGACCGCCTTACTGACCCGGCGGCGTCGGGTACTGAATGACAACCCGCTTCTGTCCACTGGAGGGCGGCGTGAAGGAGGCGCTCTTTTCGCCCGCGCCCGGCTGATCGGTCATCGTCGCCGCGACCTTGTAGGTGGCGCCGGGCTTCAGATTCTTGAACAACACCCATGCGCCGGAACAGTCGAATGTCGCCAGCGCCTTGCCGCCCTGGCTGAGGGTGACATGCGCACCGGATAGATATTGCGCCCCGCCATTGGAGAATTCGACGCGGATCGGATATTCGGCCCAGCGCGGATCGCTCTTGGGCTCATCGCCAATACCGCTGCAGGCGGTTTCGATGCCATTGACGGTGATCGGCTGATCCATCGGTAGCGGATCAGCATTCGCAGGCCAGATCAGCCCGGCCGTGGCGCCGAGTGCAACCGCGGCAATCGCGAGATGAACGAATTTCATGAAATCCTCCAGGCAATATCGCGGCCTCGCCGCTCCCCGCACACCAAACGCGAAGATAGGAACTTCGGTTCCGCATTGTTTGCGACAGGGCTATGCGCTTTTCGAAAAGCGCACGAAATCAGAACATTTTCGCTTTCTGTCCCGATGCAGAAGGGGGGCGCGAAGCACGCATGGATGAATCGGGCATTGTCCCGCCCGCCAATCAGGGGAGCCCCATGCCGATCCTTCATCAGATGCCGATATCGGGCAATTGCTACAAAGTCCGTCTCGTTGCGCACCAAGCGGGCGTGCCACTCCAGTTCAAGGACTATCCGCTCCACGACGGGACGACGCGCAAACCGGAATTCCTGTCGAAGAACCCAAATGGTCGGGTGCCTCTGTTGGAATTTGAAGACGGACGCTTCCTTCCGGAATCAGGGGCGATCCTCTGGTATCTGAGCGAAGGCACGAAACTTCAGCCTGCGGATGCATGGGGCCGTGCGCAGGCGCTGCAGTGGATGTTCTTCGAGCAGTACAGCCACGAGCCCTATATCGCGGTTGCGCGTTTCATCAAAAGCTATGGCACGCCGGAAACGCAGGAACGGCGCAAAGGCGAATGGCCGATGCTCTTCGAACGTGGCTACGCCGCACTCCATGTCATGGAGCAGCATCTGGCGAAGCACGACTGGTTCGCCGGCGGCCGTTACTCGGTCGCGGACATCGCGCTCTATGGCTACACGCATTGTGCCGACGAAGGCGGGTTCGACCTCGCGCGATACCCTGCGATCCGCGCGTGGCTGACGCGTGTTGCGGCGCAACCGGATTATGTCCCGCTCTGAGAAAGCGGCTGCCGGCCTTTCGTCCAGCAGAACGGGGCTCATCGTTCGTTGTAGGATTCCTCCGTGGATGCGCGATTCGACGCTTCACTGGGAGGGATTTTCCAAATGGACATAACACGCAAACTCGTGGCCGAATTCATTGGCACGTTCTGGCTCGTGCTGGGCGGATGCGGCAGCGCGGTACTGGCCGCCGCGCTTCCCGATATCGGCATCGGCTATGCCGGCGTGGCGCTGGCCTTCGGGCTGACGGTTCTTACCGGCGCTTATGCATTCGGACACATCTCCGGCGCACATTTCAATCCGGCGGTGACGTTTGGCATCTACACCGCGGGCCGCATGCCGTTCAGCGAAGTCATTCCCTATTGGGTGGCGCAGGTGGCAGGCGGCATCGTCGCCGGCGCCGTGCTCTATTCGATCGCATCGGGCAATGCCGGGTTCGATGCCTCCGCCGGCTTTGCATCCAACGGTTACGCCGAGCATTCGCCACAGGGCTACACGATGGAAGCGGCGCTGATCTGCGAGATCGTGATGACCTTCATGTTCCTGCTGGTCATTCTGGGATCGACATCGCCCCGCGCACCGGTGGGTTTTGCACCGCTTGCCATCGGCCTCGCCCTGACATTGATCCATCTCATCTCCATTCCGGTGACGAACACATCGGTGAACCCCGCCCGTTCGACAGGCGTTGCAATCTTCCAGGGGGGATGGGCGATCTCCCAACTCTGGCTGTTCTGGGTTGCACCCCTGATCGGAGGCGGTGTGGCCGGACTGGTGAATCGCTGGCTCGCCAACGAACCCCTCGTTCCGCTGCAGAGTAAAATGTAGGCAGTTTCGTTCCTTGCCTTTGCCTGGGCCGCGTCCTTCTATGCGGCTCAGGCAAGGCAAGGTGAATTTTGGGTCTGCAATCCCCGCTTCGGATCGACCTTCTCGACGGTGATGCGCTGCGGCGCGATCTGACCGCGCTTGCCCATGCCAATTCCGATACCGCAAGGCTGCGCAAACTCGCGCTCGCGCACATCAAGACGATATTCAACTCCGCGCGCGAACAGGTGAAGCAGCGCGTGGAAAGCGGAGAAATGCAGGGGCTCGCCGCCGCCCATGCGCTTTCAGCGATCCAGGACGTGCTGCTGCAGGTTCTCTACGATTTCGCCACCAAGCATTTCTACTATGCGCAGAATCCGACGCAGGCCGAGCGCATCGCCATCGTCGCCACCGGCGGCTACGGGCGCGGACAGATGGCGCCGTTCTCCGATGTCGATCTGTTGTTCCTGCGGCCGTACAAGGAAACGCCGTGGGGCGAGAGCGTCATCGAATTCATCCTGCACATGCTGTGGGATCTCGGCCTGAAAGTCGGCCACGCGACACGCTCCCTTGCGGAATGTTCGCGGCTGGCAAAGCAGGATGTCACTATCCGCACCGCGCTTCTGGAAGCGCGCTTCATCTGGGGTGATCGCGGCCCCTTTGACGAAATGCGCAAGACGTTCTGGGCCGAAGCAGACGCGCGCTCCGGACAGGACTTCGTGCAGGCCAAACTCGCCGAACGCGATCAGCGCCACATGCGGCAAGGCGAAAGCCGCTATCTCGTCGAGCCGAATATCAAGGAGGGCAAAGGCGGGCTGCGCGACCTGCAGACGCTCTATTGGATCGGTAAATACATCTATCACACCGACGACACCGCCGATCTCGTCGGTGAGGTTTACACCCGAGAAGAGCTGCAGACCTTTCAGCAGGCCGAAGCCTTCCTGTGGGACGTTCGAGTCAGGCTGCATTATCTCGCCAACCGCGCGGAAGAGCGGCTGTCCTTCGATGTTCAGCCGGAACTGACCGCGCGCATGGGCTTTACCGGCGACAATCCGCGGCGCGCCGTCGAGAAATTCATGCGCGCCTACTTCCTCGTCGCCAAGGATGTCGGCGACCTGACCCGCATCTTCTGCGCGGCGCTGGAAGAGCAGAACCGCAAGCCGAAGCCGTCTCTGGCGCGTTTGCTGCCGGGCTTCCTGAAACCGCGCACGGGAAGCGAAGATTTTTTCGTCGAGAATGGCCGCCTCAACGCGCCGGAAAACGCGTTCAAGCGCGATCCCGTCAATCTTATCCGCATCTTCCATATGGCGGACGCGAAGGGCGTGGACGTGCATCCCGCGGCCTTGCGCACCATCACGCGATCGCTCGACCTGATCGATGAAAATCTGCGCGAGGACAAAGAAGCCAACCGGCTTTTCCTGGAAATCCTCACCTCCCGCCGCGATCCGGAACGGGCGCTGCGCTGGATGAACGAAGCCGGCGTGCTGGGCCGATTCATTCCGGCCTTCGATCACGCCGTCGGCCTGATGCAGTTCAACATGTATCACCACTTCACGGTGGACGAGCATCTCATCCGCGCTGTCGGCAACGTCGCCGCCATCGAACGCGGTGAGCTGAAGAACGATCACCCGCTGTCAACCGACGTGATCAAGCGCGTGCAATCGCGCGCGGCGCTCTATGTCGCGATCCTGCTGCATGACATCGGCAAGGGATTGCCGGGCGATCATTCCGTGGTCGGTGCGAACATCGCCGAAGCGCTTTGCCCGCGTCTGGGACTTTCGGCGGCGGACACCGCAGCCGTGATGTTCCTGGTGCGTGACCATCTGGTGATGAGCGACACGGCGCAAAAGCGCGACCTCTCCGATCCGAAGACGGTTCGCGATTTCCTGGCCGCCGTGCAATCGCCTGAGATGCTGCGGCTTCTGCTGGTGCTCACTGTGGCCGATATCCGCGCCGTCGGGCCCGGCGTGTTCAACGGCTGGAAAGGCCAGTTGCTGCGCGAACTTTACTACGAAGCCGAGGCGGCGATGTCCGGCGGCGACGCAACGCCGGGCCGCGCCGCGCGCATCGAGGCCGCGAAGGCCAAATTGCATGAGCGCGTTTCCAATCTGCCCGAAGCGGCGCGCGAACGCGCCGTAACGCGCCATTACGATCCCTACTGGCTTGCCTTCGACGATGATGCTTACGAGCGGCAGGCGCGCCTGATCGCCGACGCCGAAGCAAAGGGGCAACTTCTTTCGATGACGGCGGAGAGCGATGCTTTTCGCGCCGTCACCGAGATCACGATCTACACGCCCGATCATCCGGGCCTGTTTTCGAAGCTCGCGGGCGCCGTGGCCGTGTCTGGCGGGTCCATCGTCGATGCCAAGGCATTCACGACGACCGATGGCTTCGCGCTCGATGTGTTCTCCGTGCAGGACGCCGAAGGCGAAGCCTTCGGCGATCCGTCGCGCATTGCGCGGCTGCGCCAGACCATCGAGAAAACCCTCAGCGGCGAGACATCGCCCAGGCGCGTTCTGGCGCAACGCCCGGCGCGCAAGAAGCGCGTCGCGGCCTTCAAGGTTCAGCCGCGTGTGGGCTTCGACAACGAAGCCTCGACCACCGCGACCGTGGTGGAAGTCGAAGGCCTCGACCGACAAGGCTTCCTGTACGATGTCACGCAGGCGCTGTTCGAATCCGGCCTGTCCATCTCCTCGTCCATCGTCGCGACATATGGTGAGCGGGCCATCGACGTTTTCTATGTGCGCGACGGGTTCGGCCACAAAATCACCCATCCGGACCGGCTGAAAAGCGTGGAAGCACGGCTGCTGAAGGTGCTCGACGAAGAGGCTCTTGAAGGCCGGGAGCCTTTGCGGGCATAACGCCCGCCTTCAAGAGGCACCCCATGAGCACCCACACGCAACTCGTCCTTTCCGGCATGCAGCCCACCAACACGCTGCACCTCGGCAATTATCTGGGCGCGCTGAAGAACTGGGTGCGCATGCAGAACGAGATGCCCTGCTTTTTCTGCGTGGTGGACATGCATGCCCTGACGCAGGATTCCGGCTACGCCCTTCCCGCGGATGTGCGCAAAGCCACGCGCGAAGTGGCGGCGGCGTATATCGCCTCGGGCGTCGATCCGAAGCATACGCCGATCTTCGCACAGTCGATGGTGAAGGAGCATGCCGAGCTGGCGTGGATCTTCAATTGCGTCGCGCGCCTTGGCTGGCTCGACCGCATGACCCAGTTCAAGGAGAAGAGCGGCAAGCACAAGGAGCGCTCGTCGGTCGGCCTCTACACCTATCCGGTGCTGATGGCGGCGGATATCTGCGTCTACAAGGCGACGCACGTTCCGGTCGGCGAAGACCAGAAGCAGCATCTCGAACTGGCACGCGACATCGCGCAGAAGTTCAACAACGACTATCAGGTGCCCGATTACTTCCCGCTGCCCGAACCCGTGATCACCGGACCGGGCACGCGTGTGATGTCGCTGCGCGATGGCGCCAAGAAAATGTCGAAGACCGACGAGTCCGACAATTCGCGCATCAACCTGACGGACGACGCCGACACCATCGCGAACAAGATCCGCCGCGCGAAGACCGATCCCAATCCGCTTCCTGAAAACGAGAAGGGACTCGCGGGGCGGCCGGAAGCGGAGAACCTGCTCAACATCTATGCCGGCCTCGCGGAGAAACCGGTGAAGGATGTGATCGCGCAGTTCGCGGGCCAGCAATTCTCCGGCTTCAAGAACGAGCTGGCGGAATTGGCCGTGGAGAAGCTCAAGCCGATCGCGGACGAGATGCGCCGGTTGATGGCCGACTCCACCGAGATCGACCGCATTTTGCGGTCGGGCGCGGAGAAAGCCCGCGCGGTGGCGGAGCCAATCATGCATGACGTCAAGAAAGTCGTGGGCTTCGTCGTCTAAGCTGCGTGCTATAAGGAACGCATGGCAGACCGGATCAAAACCGTTCTCATCACCGGCGCGGCGAAGCGGCTGGGCCGCGCCATCGCGCTCGATCTGGCGCGGCATGGCTGGAACATCGCAATCCATTACAACACCTCCGAGAAGGAAGCGCGCGCGACCTGCGAGGATGCGCGCACCGCCGGGGTGAAAGTCGCATTGCTCAAGGCCGAGCTGATGCACGAGAGCGAAGCGGCCGAGCTTGTGCCGCGCGCCGCGAAAGAACTTGGCCCGATCACCGCGCTCATCAATTCCGCGTCGCTGTTCGAGAACGACGAATGGGTTAGCGCCACGCGCGAAAGCTGGGACAAGCACATGGAGGTGAACCTCCGGGCGCCCTTCGTGCTGTCGCAAGCATTCGCCAAACAGCTGCCGCGCGATCAGAATGGCGCGATCGTCAATCTCATCGATCAGCGCGTGCTGAAACCGACACCACAATTTCTGTCCTACAGTCTCAGCAAGGCTGGGTTGTACTGGCTGAATACCACGCTGGCGCAGTCCCTCGCCCCGCGTATCCGCGTGAATGCCGTGGGGCCCGGCCCCACCATGCGCAATGCGCGCCAGAGCGAGGCCGATTTCAGCCGCCAGCGCGAGGCCACTATGCTCAAATCGGGGGCCGAACCGCACGATATTTGCGACGCGGTGCGCTATCTTCTGGACGCCCCCGCCGTGACCGGACAGATGATCGCGGTGGATGGCGGCCAGCATCTGGCGTGGAAGACGCCCGACGTGAACGTGGTGGAATAACATGACGCAGACAGCCAACGTCCAGCCGCTTCGCATCGCCGACGCCGCGCGCGGCATCCGCCATGTCTTCATTCGCAATCTCGAAGTGCTGGCGCAGATCGGCGTCTATGGACACGAACAGGGCAAGCTTCAGCCGGTGCGCATCAATGTAGATCTTGCGGTCGAGGATGTGATCGCGGTCGAGGACAAGCTCGAAAAGGTCGTCGATTACGCCAGCATCGAGCAGCGCATCCGCGCGATCATCGCCAAAGGCCACATCAATCTTGCGGAAACCCTGGCCGAACGCATTGCCGAAACCAGCTTCGACGATCCACGGGTGAAATCCGCCCGCGTTCGGGTGGAGAAGTTGCACGCCCTTCCCGGCGCGGAATCCGCGGGTGTCGAAATCGAGCGGAACCGGCCCTGACACACTACTGCCAACCGCCGCTTGACCGTTGTTGTATAATATTCCGGCATGAGTGACTCCCCCACCGACGCGCCGCTGAAAGGCCCTGCGCGCATCGAGGCGTATCTGAAAACGCTGCCCGATGCGCCGGGCGTCTATCGCATGCTCAACGACAAGGGCGACGTGCTCTATGTCGGCAAGGCCAAGAGCCTGAAGAAGCGCGTCACCTCCTACGCGCGCGGCGCGGTGCACAGCGACCGGCTCACCCGCATGATCGCGGACACCGCCGAGATGATCTTCGTCACCACGGCGAGCGAGATCGAAGCGCTGCTGCTGGAGTCCAATCTCATCAAGCGGCTGAAGCCGCGCTACAACGTCTCCTATCGCGACGACAAAAGTTTTCCGAACATCCTGCTGCGCGAGGATCATCCGTTTCCGCAGCTTCTGAAACATCGCGGCGCCAAATCGACCAAGGGCGTTTATTTCGGCCCCTTCGCCAGCGCGGGCGCGGTGACGCGCACACTCAACACCTTGCAACGCGCGTTCCTGCTGCGCTCCTGTTCCGACAGCGTGTTCGAATCCCGCACGCGGCCCTGCCTGCTGTTCCAGATCAAGCGTTGCAGCGCACCTTGCGTTGGCCGCGTCGACGAAGCGGGTTATGCGGAATTGGTGCGCGAGGCCGAGGAATTCCTCAACGGCAAGAGCCGCACGGTGCAGGATGAACTCGCACGCCAGATGAACACCGCGTCGGACCAGCTCGACTTCGAAGCGGCCGCGCGGTTCCGTGACCGCATCAAGGCGATGAGCCATATCCAGTCGCAACAGGGCATCAATCCCACCACCTTCAGCGAAGCCGATGTGATCGCGGCCTATCAGCAAGGCGGCGAGACCTGCATTCAGGTCTTCTTCTTCCGCGCCGGGCAGAACTGGGGCAACCGGCCCTACTTCCCGCGCCATCCGCGCGAGCTTTCCACCGCGGAAGTTCTAGAAGCTTTCGTCGCACAGTTTTACGACGAACGCCCCGCACCGCGCGCGATCTTCCTCTCCGAAAACATCGCCAACCGGGAACTGATCGAGGAAGCGTTCCGGCTGAAGGCCGATCATGCCGTCGAAATCGCGGTGCCGCAGCGCGGCGAGAAGCGCGAGATTGTCGAAATGGCGCTCACCAATGCCCGCGAACAGCTTGCCCGCCGCATGGCCGAAAACTCCGCGCAGCGCGAATTGCTGGAAGGCGTCTGCGAGGTCTTTGGCATGGAAGCCCCCCCCAAGCGCATCGAGGTGTACGACAACTCGCACATCCAGGGCACGAATGCCCTGGGCGGCATGATCGTGGCCGGGCCGGACGGCTTTGAAAAAGGCGAATACCGCAAGTTCAACATCAAATCGACCGAACTTACGCCCGGCGACGATTACGGCATGATGCGCGAAGTGCTCACCCGCCGCTTCTCCCGCCTCGTGAAAGAATCGGGCGAGGACGAGGCCAAGGCGAAATGGCCGGACCTCGCGCTGATCGATGGTGGGCCGGGCCAGCTTTCCGTCGCCCGCGCCGTGCTGGAAGACCTCGGCGTCGAGGATGTCCTGCTGGTCGGCATCTCCAAGGGGCCGGACCGCGACGCGGGGCGCGAGCATTTCTACATGACGGGCCGCGAGCCGTTCCGGCTCGATCCGAAAAGCCCGGTCCTCTACTACCTGCAACGACTGCGCGACGAGGCGCACCGCTTCGCCATCGGCAGCCATCGCAAGAAGCGCAGCAAGGCCATCGGCGCCAACCCGCTGGACGAGATCGCGGGCGTGGGTGCCAGCCGCAAACGCGCGCTGCTGCAGCATTTCGGCTCGGCCAAGGCGGTGTCCGCCGCCAGCCTCGCCGATCTCGAATCGGTCGGCGGCGTTAGCAAAACATTGGCCAAAAAGGTCTACGACTTCTTCCACCCGACGGGCTGAGTGTTAAGGTAGCCGGATGTATCGCCTCCCCAATGCCATCACCATTCTGCGCATCGTGCTCGTGCCGGTGTTTGCCATCGCCTTCGCACTGCCCGGCGATACCTGGCGTCTGGTGGCCTTCGTTGTGTTCTGCATTGCCGGGCTTTCCGACGCTTTAGACGGGCTTGCCGCGCGCAAGCTGAATGCCGGATCGGACTTCGGCCGCATGCTCGATCCCATCGCGGACAAGGTGCTGGTGGCCGTGGCGCTGATGATGCTGGTGGCGGAAGGCAATATCGAACAATTCAACCTCGAGCCGGGACTTCACAGCCTTTTGAAGCTGGTGCCGGCGCTCATCATTCTTTCGCGCGAAATCCTGGTTTCGGGCCTGCGCGAATTTTTGGGCGAGACGCAGGTGAAGATCCGCGTGACCGCCGTGGCCAAGCTGAAGACCACCATCCAGATGGTCGCCATCGGCGCGATGATCCTGGGGCCGATCGCGGACGAATTCCTTCCGGGCGCGGCTTACTTCGCCTATGCCGCGCTGTGGGTGGCGGCGGGGCTGACTGTTTACACCGGCGTCATCTATTTCAGCGAAGGCATGAAGCACATCGCGCCGTTGCGGGCGCCCGGGGATCTGGGGTGACGCTCCTCTATTTTGCGTGGCTGCGGCAGAAGACCGGCTGCGGCGAGGAACAGCTTTCGCTGCCTGCCGATGTGAAGACGGTTTCCGATCTTGTCCTCTTCCTCCAAAAACGCGGCGGCGGATTTGAAGACGCTTTCGCCAATTTGCGGCGCATCCGCGTCGCGGTCAATCAGGATCATTGCGGCTTCGACACGAAGCTGCGCGACGGCGATGAGGTCGCGTTCTTTCCGCCGGTGACGGGCGGATGATCACGATCCGCATCCAAAGCGAAGACTTCGACATCGCCGCCGAGATAGCGAAGCTCGATGCGGAAAACACCGGCGCGGTCGCCACCTTCACCGGCAAGGTGCGCAAGGAAGGCGATCTTACCGCGCTCTCCCTCGAACATTATCCCGGCATGACCGAGCGCGAGATCGCGCGTATCGTCGATGATGCACAACAACGCTGGCCGCTTCTGGGCCTGACGATCATTCATCGTATCGGGCGGCTGACGCCCGGCGAAAAGATCGTTCTGGTGGCCGTGGCGGCGTCGCATCGTTCGGCGGCGTTTGAGGCCTGCGAATTCCTGATGGACTATCTCAAGACCAGAGCGCCTTTCTGGAAACAGGAAGAACGCGGCGGCAAAACCCAATGGGTCGAAGCGCGCCATTCCGACGGCAAGGCGGCGGAGCGCTGGCGCGATAAATGACGCCGGGCTGGTTGTGGATCGCCTTCACGATATTCGCGGCGAGCGGCCAAACCGCGCGCAATGCGATGCAGCGCGAGCTGACCGCGAGCCTGGGCGCGGTGGGCGCAACGCATGTGCGTTTCCTGTTCGGTGCGCCCTTCGCAATTCTTTTCCTCATCATCGTGCTGGCGCTGAATCACGCCACAGTGCCGCATACAAGTTCCGCCTTCTGGCTCTGGATCGTGGCCGGCGCGCTGACGCAGATCTTCGGCACCGCGCTGATGCTGATGACGATGGAGCAACGCTCTTTTGTCGTCGCCACCGCCTATATCAAGACCGAACCGGTCTTCGTGGCGTTGTTCGGCCTGATGTTCCTTGCCGATCCGATCACCCTGCCGATGCTCGCCGCCATCCTGATCGCGACGGCGGGCGTCATCGTTGTCTCCTTCAATGCCAAGGCGAATTACGGCGACATGCGCACAGCGCTGCTCGGCCTGGGTTCCGGATTGTCTTTCGCCATCGCGGCGATCGGCTTTCGCGGCGCGATCCTGTCGCTGGGCATGCCGGGCTATGTGCTGCCCGCGACGTTTACGCTCGCTATTGGCCTCGTGATCCAGACCATCGCGCTGACGCTGTGGCTCATGGCGCGCAATCGCCGCGCGCTGGCGGTGATGATGCGGCTGTGGCGGCCGTCGCTGTTCGCGGGTTTCATGGGTGCAGTCGCGTCGGAGTTCTGGTTTCTCGCCTTCGCGCTCACCTCGGCGGCGAATGTGCGCACCCTGGGCTTGATTGACGTGGTTTTCGCGCAAGGCGTTTCGCGCTTTCTCTTCAAGCATCACACCACGCCGCGCGAATATGCGGGCATTGCGATCCTTCTCGCCGGTGCGATCCTCCTAGTAGCAGTGCATCGCTGAGCGAACCCCCAGCGCGGGTAGTTGAATTGCAAGTAAGGGGGTGGGGTCCCCCTAGGTCGCCCTTTCGCTGTCGCAGCCACCTCTCCGTCAGCCGCTTCGCGCCTGTCGCCTCCCCCCTGCAAAGTGAGGGAGGAAAACGAAAAACCGCCGCTTTTCAGCGACGGCTACGGTTCGGGCGCAGTTCGAGAGTTGGGAGTTTCGTACACCGCCAGCGTGACGGGTGCTGTCCGAATTAGGACAGCCAGCCTATCAAAGTAGGACACCGTGATGAAGCAGCTTAAGCCGTCATTGGTTCTGATCGAATGGGAGGACAGCGCCCAGCCAGACGGGCAATGGCGATACATCGACGGCCTGAATCCGGGGACCATCGTTCGATGCACCTCAGTGGGGTATTTGCTGGAAAGTGACGCCAAAACTAAAGCGCTGGCGCAAAACGTGGCAGCTCTAGGCACAGACGACGCCCAAGCGTCGGGAATCATCAGAATCCCGACGCGAGCGGTAACACGGATAAAGCGGCTGCGCGGTTAGCGCTTACCGGACGGCTTTTTGCCGTGATCGGGGCGCTGTGTGAGCGCCGAAGCAGCGATTGTCTTAATCTGCTTGTTCGTCAGCGATCCCGGGTTTTTCAAACCCTTGCTTGCGATTGCGCCAACGCTTTTGGAGGTCTTCTCATTCTTTGCCATTACAGTCTTTCCTTTGACATCTGCTCCCCACTTCCAGCGATTCGCTTATACCACAGTAGGGGCCATTCCGTTACCCCGCGCCGCCGTCGAGTACGGTGAAGCGTCCGACCTTTCGACTTTCCGGCTGGCTCGGCACAACACCGTTCAAAGCTGCCTCGACAAGTTCGCTAATGCTCCAGACATGATCCGTGATCCGCAGGTGCATGGCGGGCGTCACCCGCAGGGCTTCATGCGGGCGGCACAGATTGTACCAAGCGACGTACAGCGCGGTCGCGGCCATATGGTTTTCAAGCTTCTTTGAGAACGCGTTTGTAAGACGCGTGAACCGGCGCTGCTGCATCCGAACGGTCAGGTTTTGGCGCTCAATGTATGACGTGCTGATGTGCTTGGGAGCGCCCAATACCGTTTCATATTCTACAGCTACTACAGCGGCGGGAGAGTAGCGGCGCGCAGCTTCTGGCGTCGCTCCGCCTACAGCGTACTTCTTATTGATCGTGCCGTAAGAAACGTGATGGCCGAACACCTGTTCGACAGCGCCGGGATATCCCACCCATGCATCGCTTGAGATTTCCGGGACGTTCGCGAGGCGGTCGCGCAGATCGCGGAGTAGGGCGACGGCGTTGTTTCCAGTACGCTTGCCGACGCGATACGAGAGGATGCCTTTGCTGGTCGCGTCCATCGCGATGAAAACGTATTGGTCGCCTTTATCGGCGTTGTCCGTCTCTTTAAGCTGCTTCTGCTTCTTGCCCACATAGCTCCAGATTTCATCAAGCTCGCAACGGTTGACATACACGTCGCGCATGATGGCGCTGTGCAGCTTCGCGCAACCGACGCCGACCTTTACGCCTAGGCGCATGATCGTATCGCGATGAACGCCGGTTAGCCGTTCGACGGCGCGGATGCTGCACCCTTCGGTTAGCGCGGCGATGATGGCGGTCTGCTTTTCCGTTGAGAGAATGTTCACGGCTTAGGCCCTTCAATTGAAGGGATGGCCCCGACGCGCTATATTAGGCTTTGCGGTCACTAGCTCGGGGGCAATCCCGGGTTTCTGATCCGGGGGCTGCGGTGTTCAAGCACCGTAACCCCCACTAATTTGAACCTTGGCTCCCCGGCCCGGGTTCGGACCGGGATTTCCTACTTGTAAGGGCGGGCGTCCTGCCATTAGACGACCGGGGACCAAGATCAGGCCGATTAAGGGCCGCTACCTTTCCTTGTCACGGGAGCCGGGTAGCGGCCCTTCCTGTTTTTCCTCGCCCCAAGTGCCGGTCGATTTCACCGGGGCTCTCCACCCTTCTACGCATGGAATCCTCCTATGCGTGGACAGTGCCCGGCTCCTGCCCGGCTGTCAAATGAAATCAGACATAGAGATAAGCTATCTCCATCGGACAGCCTATCTTGACCGAACCAGACAGCCGCGTTATATAGAGCGGGACAAGGAGAACCCAATGTCCGAGACCGGCACCGACGCAAAGATCAAAAAGGAACGCAGCCCTTCCTTTCCCTTCATCCCGCTAGAAAAGGCGGTGTGGCGGGCTGGGGCGCTGCTGGAGGCGCACAAACGCGAACCGGCGCGCCTGAGCAGCGTGGCTGCAACATGGGGCTATGCGCCCAAGAGCAGCGGTCTCCAGCAGACTGTGGCCGCGCTTAAGCAATATGGCCTAGTGGAGGACACCGGTTCTGGAGAGGACCGGAAAGTCAGCATAACGGAACTAGCGCGGCGGATTCTTGTGGATCAGCGTCCGGGCGCGAAAGAAGCGGCCCTTAAGGAGGCCGCTACCCTACCTCGTTTGATGGGAGAGTATATCCCACGTTGGGTTCCGGACCGCCCAAGTGATGCACATTGCATCTCAGAACTTGAATTAGATCGCGGGTTTAACGGGGAAGGGGCCAAGCTGTTTTTGCGGGTTTTCGATGATACTGTGGCCTTTGCACACCTCTCTAACTCTGATAGCTTGTCAGAAAGTCAGTTGGAGAGCGCAGGATTGTCCAACCCAGTGAAAGATGCCCGTGCCTATGAAGCAGCAACCGCGCCCAAGGCTGATTTGTGGGCCGGCCACTTCGCAGCGACAGGTCCAAAACCGTTCGCACAACGCTTGAAGATTGAGTTGACCGCTCATTCAATGGGGGTTTCCGCTGTGCTGCTAAATCGCGGTGAGGTCGATACCCTTATTCGAATGCTTGAGGCCAATAAGATGCTTTTGGCGGAAGCGTCCACTGACTCAAGCGAGCCACAATAGGTCGTTTAGGTGGGTAAATTTAAGCCATTGTTTTTACAACATTTTTCTCTGAGCCATCTCCGGTCGGAACCAAAATATGCATTGATTGTTTACTCATGCTGCCCTATATATCGCGGCATCCGACGCGTCCCGCTACACGCTATCGAGGATCGTGCCGGACTACATGGGGCCCCTTCGGGGGCCCTTTTTACATTCGGGGCCTTCCCATGACCCGTGCCGCAATTTTCGTTGATGCAGGCTACTTGTTTGCTCAAGGGTCGGCCGCCCTGAATGGAACGAAACTCCCTCGCTCCCGATTATCCCTCAACATTACAGCGGTCATTGCGGAACTTACGGCGGTTGTTAAATCAAACGCTGCCGGATGCAGTCTGCTGCGTGCTTACTGGTACGACGGCGCAAGCGGTACAAAAGGGCCGACCCTCGAACACCAAGCGCTAGCCCATACCGATAGCGTGAAACTTCGGCTCGGTTTCATCAACAGCTCCGGTCAGCAAAAGGGCGTCGATTCACTTATAGTGACCGACATTATCGATTTAGCCCGCAATCACGCGATCAGTGATGCAATCCTATTATCCGGCGATGAAGATGTTCGGATAGGGGTGCAAATCGCTCAACAATTTGGCGTGCGAGTCCACCTGGTCGGTATAGTTCCCCTCAAGGGGTCTCAATCGCGCGCATTGCAACAAGAATCTGACACAACAACGGAATGGGACGCGCCAACCGTGTCCAAGTTCCTAACAATCGGGCCGGCCCCGAAGCCAGTGGCGGTCCCTGTGCCTGCGATAGCTGCCCCAATTTTGGCCGCAGCAGCATTGCCGGAAACTCTTTACGATGGCGTTGTAACTGACCTTCTGCAATCGGTAGATGCGAAGGCTACCTTGGACTTAAAGGCTCTTTGGAGCAGTGGCACATTCGGAATACCCCCTGAATTTGACGGAAAGCTTCTCGCAAAGGGCCGCGAAGCTGCACAGCGAGAACTCACCTTGCCCGAGCGCAAACAACTGCGCGCGAGATTTAAAGATGCCGTGAAGGCCAAACCGTAAGACTCTCGGTGCGTTTGCGGGCTTATGGCGCAAAATCCGGCGGCTCAGTGCAAGAGCTTGAGCCGATAACGGTATCGGAAAACCCTCGGCCCACCTTTGACCCGTCAAACTAGGCCACGTTCAAAGTAGGACACCGCGCCTATCGACTTAGGACACTGAGGCTCAAAGACGGACAGCACCGCGTGACGGTGTCAAATAAATTGTCCTACGTTCAAGAATATCTTCTAAGCGCCTGAATCCGCTTTTCTTTCGCCCGATTTTCCCGCGCGCAGAGAAGTCTGCGGCGGAAAAATCAGACGAAAAATCCTATGCCGCGTTGAGGCTGATCGCCGATACCGCGCGGTTCACGTCCGCATGGTAGTCGTTCAGCAAAGTCTCGGTCACCTGGGCCGGCTTGAACGTCCACTGGCCGATTTCCGACACCGGCGTCACTTCCGCGGCGGTGCCGGTGAGGAAGCATTCGCTGAAACCGGAAAGCTCTTCCGGCTTGATGTGGCGTTCGATCACCGGAATCTGCCGCGCCTTCGCCAGCGCGATCACCGACTGGCGCGTGATGCCGTTGAGGAAGCAATCGGCAGTGGGCGTGTGTAGCTTGCCGTCCTGCACGAAGAAGATATTCGCTCCCGTCGCTTCGGCAACATAGCCGCGATAATCATACATCATCGCATCGTGATAGCCTTTCGCTTCCGCGGCGTGCTTGGAGATGGTGCAGATCATATAGAGGCCCGCGGCCTTGGCGGCGGTCGGCGCGGTATCCGGCGCCGGGCGCTTCCAATCGGAAATCGCCAGGCGGATGCCCTTCATTTTTTCGGCCGGATTAAAATAGCTGCCCCATTGCCATGCCGCGATGGCGACATGGATCTTGTTCTTGTCGCCGGCGACGCTCATCTGCTCGCTGCCGCGCCACACGACGGGGCGCACATAGGCGTCCTTGAAGCCCTGCACTTCGCAGGCCTTGATCGAGGCGTCGCTGATCTCCTTGGCGGAGAACGGAATCTTCATGTCGAGAATCTGCGCCGATTTGAACAGGCGCGCGGTATGCTCCTCGAGCTTGTAGATGCGGCCCGAATACATGCGTTCGCCTTCGAACACGCTGGAGGCGTAATGCAGGCCATGGGTCAGGACGTGAATCTTCGCATCGGCCCAGGGTACAAATTTGCCATCCAGCCAAAGCGAGCCTTCGCGTTTGTCGAAGGGAACGATGTCCGTGACCATGAGAAACCTCTTACTTGTTTACGCTGCCAAGCTGCGGCCTTGCAGGGAACTGGGGCTCGGCCTAATTAGGCAGCATGGCTGACCTAAAAACCGAGCCGCGACCGTCTGGTTCCCCTCTATACCTTCGGGACGAGGATTTGAAGCAGGGCGTGGACCTGTTGTTCTTCGCGTTCAGCGACCTATTCGCGCAAGGCGAAAACCATCTGCGCGCCGCCGGGCTTGGCCGCGCGCATCGGCGCATATTGTATTTTGTCTCGCGCAATCCGGGGCTTTCGGTGGCCGAACTGCTCGCCATCCTGAAGATCAAGAAGCAGAGTTTGAACCGCGCGCTGAACGAATTGCTCGCAGGCGGCTATGTGGAACGCAAGGCCGGTATGCAGGATCGTCGCACACGGCAACTTAAGTTGACCGCCAAGGGCATTGCCCTGGAAACCGCGATCTGGGACGCACAACGCCCGCGTCTGGTGCGCGCCTTCCGCGACGCGGGGCCCGATGCCGTCGAAGGATTTCGCCGCGTGCTCTCAGGACTTGCCGGAAGCGAACGCATGCGCAAGACAGGTGCGCGATGAATACCGCGCTGGGCAATATGGAACAGCCGCATTTGCTCGTTGTGGACGACGACGAGCGCATCCGCTCGCTGCTCCAGCGTTATCTCACCACCAACGGTTTTCGCGTCAGCGCCGCCGCCAATGCCGCCGAAGCGCGCGCGCTGATGAAAAGCATGGCCTTCGATCTTCTGATCGTGGACGTGATGATGCCGGGCGAGACGGGGATGGAGTTCACCAAATCCATCCGCGCGCATGACCAGACGCCGGTGCTGATGCTGACGGCGATGGGCGAAGCCGAACATCGCATCGCCGGGCTGGAAACCGGCGCCGACGATTATCTGCCCAAGCCGTTCGAACCGCGCGAACTGGTTCTGCGCTGTCAGGCGCTGCTGCGCCGCGCCACGCCGGTGCAGCGCTCCGCCCATGCCCAGGTGAAGATGGGCGAAGCGGTGTTCGATCCGGAGCGCGGCGAGCTGCGCAAGAGCGGCAAGCCGGTGAAACTGACCAGCGCGGAGAACGCGCTGCTGAAACTCTTCGCCGCCAATGCCGGGCGCTCGTTCAGCCGCGCCGAACTCTGCACGCGCCTTAGCGTGACGCTGGAACGTTCCATCGATGTGCAGGTGACGCGCCTGCGCCGCAAGATCGAGGACGATCCGAAGCTGCCGCTTTACATCCAGACGGTGCGCGGCGTGGGTTATGTGCTCGTGCCGGACCGTGTGAGTTGAGATGAACCGGCCTCGCCCCTTTCGCATCCTGAAACGCTGGCTGCCGCGCGGGCTTTTCTGGCGCTCGCTCATCATCATCGTGACGCCGGTGGTGCTGCTGCAATGCTTCGTGTCCTACGCCTTCTTCGTGCGCCATTACGACATCATGACCGCGCGCATGGCGCGGGGCGTGGCGGCGGATGTGGCCTTTCTCGTCAACCTGGAAGAAAGCAAGCCGGTCGGCGCCGAGCGCACGCAGCTGCTCGACATGGCGGCGCGCAATCTGCAGTACCAGATATCGCTCATTCCCAATGAAAGCCTGAGCAAGCCCTATCGCCATGCCGCGCCCTATCTGAGCGGGCCGCTCAACGCCACGTTCCGGTCCACATTGGGCGAGACGCGGCCCTTCTCTACCCGCATCGAGGACGACCATGCCGAAGTGCGCGTGGAGGTGAAGGATGGCGTGTTGCGCGTGTTGCTGCCGATAAAGCGGCTGGAAGTCTCCAATGCGGATGTGTTCGTGCTGTGGATGGTGATTTCCTCGCTGGTGCTGCTGGCGGTGGCGATCCTGTTCCTGCGCGGGCAGGTGCGGCCGATCGAAAGGCTGGCGCAGGCGGCGGAAAGCTTCGGCAAGGGCCGGCCGGTGTCCGACTTCAAGCCTTACGGCGCGGCCGAGGTGCGCCGCGCGGCGCAAGCCTTCATCACCATGCGCGAACGCATCGAGCGCTATGTGCAACAGCGCACCGAGATGCTCGCGGGCGTCAGCCACGACATCAAGACACCGCTGACGCGCATGAAGCTGGAACTGGCGATGATGCCCGAAGCGGATTCCAAGGCGATGAAAGACGACATCGCCGAGATGGAGCACATGCTGGACGAATATCTGGATTTCGCCCGCGGCGAGACGGGCGAGGATGCGCAACCGTCCGATTTGTCCGACATCGTGCATGACGCGGCGCTGTCGGCCTCCAAGGCGCGCGGCGCGGGGCCGGAGCGGCTGACGGTGGACGCGGTCTCGGGCGTGGTGCTGACGATCCGGCGGCAGGCGATCAAGCGCTGCACCACCAATCTGATCGACAACGCCCTCAAGCATGGCAAGCATGTCGAGGTGTCGCTGAAGCAGAACGAACGCTGGGTGGAGATCGTCGTCGATGATGATGGACCGGGCATTCCCAAGAGCCGCCATGAAGAGGCGTTCCGCCCTTTTCACCGGCTGGACGAAGGGCGCAATCTGCAGACCGGCGGCAGCGGCCTTGGCCTCGCCATCGCCCGCGACGTCGCGCGTTCGCATGGCGGCGATCTTCTTCTGAGCGAAAGCCCCAAGCGCGGCTTGCGTGCGACGATCAGGCTGCCGGTGTGAACTTCGCCCTCCCTCAACGGGAGGGTGATTTGCGTCCAAAGCCATCCATTCGGGAAAGATCGCTATCGAGCCGCGCCATCGTTGCGGCCATTTCCGCATCGTCTTCCAGCCACATCGGAATCGCGCGTGCGATGATCGCGGCCAGCGCCAACGCGCGCGCCTGCACGGCAGGGCCGGTATCGGCCTGCGCCAATGTCATCAGCCAGTTTGCGGCGGCAGCGAATTCCTTGCGTTCGGAGATCAGCGTGATGGGATCGTATTTGAGGCCTTCATAGAGCGAACGGATTGCAGGCTTGCGCCTGGCGTTCGTTTCGAGCCACGCCAGCGCGACATCGAAGAGGCGTTCGCGCGCGGTGTCGGATTCCGGCTTGTAGGCTTTGGTGGTTTCGGCGCCGATCTTTTTCAGGATCAGGCCGACGAGCGCGGATTTCCCGCCGCGCAGATCCTGCAACTGTGCCAGCGGAACCTTCGCCCCCTTCGCGACGTCGGCAAGCGCGAGATCGCGCCAGCTCCTCTTCGCCAGAAGCTTGAGCGCGGCGTCGGCGAGCTTGTCGTCATTGTTCGCGGCTTTGGCCATGCGGCGAGCATCGCAAGCCGCGCGGTTCGGCTCAAGTCACGAACCAATCAACGTCCAAACATGCCCCGCCGGATCGGCGATGCGGCAGCGGCGTCCACCATCCACCTTCATGGCCTCAATACCCTCCAAGAGCTTTCCGCCCGCCTTTAGCGCACGATCCATCGCCGCTTCCAGATCATCGACCTGCAACCAGATCGTGAGGGACGTACCGCCGAGCGACGCCGGGCTGTCCACGCCGATCTTCTGCATCGAGGGATATTCGTCCGCCAGATAAAACATCTGCCCGCCGATACGGACTTCCGAATGACCGATCTTGCCGCTTTCCGGATCGACCCAGCGCAGGATTTCGACCGCGCCCAGCCCCGCGGCATAGAAATCGAGCGTTTCGGCGGCGTTGCGCGCGATCAGGCGGAACGAGATAGCGGGACGTTTTTCGGACATGGCTCACCTCTTTCGTGCGTTCTAACGCGCGGCGCGGCGAGGGGATTGTAGAAAATTTCCGCTACTCCGGCAGCGGCAGATGCTGTTCGAAGGGGCCGCGCATGGCGAGATATTGCGTCGGCGTGAAGCCGCAGAATTCGCGGAAATCGCGGATCAGATGCGGCTGGTCGTAATAGCCGTGCTCTGCGGCCAGCGGCGCCCAGTCCACCGTGGGCATGTCGCACACCTTCTGCAGCAGCTTCTGGAACCGCGCCACGCGCAGATAAAGCTTGGGTGTGAAACCGACTTCCTGGGTGAAGTGGCGAATGAATTTCTTCTGGCTGAGATCGGCGTCGTCTGCCGTCTTCTTCACGCGCGATGAAAGCGGCGCGCGTTCGAACCGCTGCAAGGCCATGGAGACCGCCGCGCTGTGTTCGAGCGGGCGCGGTGCGTGCTCCAGCAACGCGTTCAGCAGCACTTTGAACTTGCCCGCGATGCCCGGTGTTTCCACGAGCTGCATGTGCAGGCTGTGCGCACGGTTGCCGCCCCAGAAATCTTCGAGCGAAATGTGGTTGTTATAGAAATCCAGGCCCGTCGGCCCGAAGAACGGCCACGCACCGCCCGGTTGGAAGCGCACGCCCATCATTTTGGGCTGAAGCGCATCGATGGCGAAATTGTTGGCATGGGTGCCGCACAAGGCGATGCCGCGCAGCTTGTGTTTGCGGTGAAAACGCTCGCCGTCATACCAGCGCAGCTGGTCCTCGCCCAGATTGATGAGAATGCCCATATGCGCGGACGCCATGATGGTGTCCTTCGCATAGTCCGGCGTTTCTCCCGCTTCCCAGTACCAGAGGTTCTGGATGAAACGGTCCAGCGGCGGGGACGGTGTCCATCGTTCGTAGATCACGGCGCGAGGATGCGCGCGAGGGCGCGTCCGTTCAAGTCGCGAGTTCGCGCGCCCGTCGGCGCGCGGCGGAAACCGCGCGCTTTATTAACGGCGCCAGACCGTCCTTCGCCATCAACACGCCCAGCGCCGCCTCCGTGGTGCCGTGCGGACTTGTGACGTTTCGACGAAGGGCTTCCGCGGGCGCGTCGTCGGCTTTGAGCAGCGCGCCCGCGCCGATGATTGTCTGGCGCGCGAGCCTATGGGCAACGCTGGGCGGCAGGCCTTCCTTGCGTGCGGCCTCCTCCAAACATTCCGCCATCAGGAAGACATAAGCGGGACCCGAGCCGGACACGGCGGTGACAGCGTCGATATCCGTCTCGCGCTTCACCCAGACGGTCTCGCCCAACGCCGCGAGCAGCGACTCCGCCAGCTTGCGGTCGCGCGGTGTGGCGTTCGGCGCGGCGTAAAGCGCGGAAATGCCTTCGCCGATGGAACCGGGCGTATTGGGCATGGTGCGGATGATGCGCGCGGATTTCCCCCACGCCCTGCTCATCAGCTTGATCGAACTGCCCGCAGCGATGGAGATCATCGGCACGCCTGACTCCGCGATGGCGCGCAGCCGCGCCGCTTCGGTTTTCAAAATCT
>Ga0207705_10000363_pt1 | contig 41194 bp, 34 predicted proteins | sample KBSC13metaG_FD_184314 | JGI IMG/M metagenome (GOLD analysis project Ga0207705, IMG submission 184314) | Corn rhizosphere microbial communities from Kellogg Biological Station, Michigan, USA - KBS C1-3 metaG (SPAdes) (version 2) | ecosystem: Host-associated > Plants > Roots > Rhizosphere > Soil ... | reverse complement strand
TCCGTCGCATGACTGCCGCGGTGGGCCTGCCCACGCTGCGCCTGGTGCGCATCCGCGTCGGCGAGCACACACTTGGTGATCTTGCGCCCGGCGCGCATCGCATAATGGAAACGATGCGCAGGACGACGGGAGCCCCGCGATGAGTTTCAAGGATCATTTCTCCCGCCATGCCGATTTGTACGCCAAGGCACGGCCGCATTATCCCGGGGCGCTGTTCGACTGGGTCACGGCCGAAGCGCCCGCGCGTGGTTGCGCGTGGGATGCGGGCTGCGGCAACGGGCAGGCCAGCGTGGCGCTGGCGCAACGCTTCGAACGCGTGATCGCGACCGACCCTAGTGCGCAGCAACTCGGCAACGCCGTCGCGCACCCGCGCGTCGAGTATCGCAACGAACCGCTGGATTTCCACGCGAAGGATGGCAGCGGGTATCACACGAGCATCGACGCCTGTTCGGTCGATGCGGTCACGATCGCGCAAGCACTGCACTGGTTCGACCTGCCTGCCTTCGTCACCGAAGTCCGCCGCGTCGCAAAGCCGGGTGCCCTGTTCGCGGCATGGTGCTATGCAAATTGCAGCGTGACGCCCGCCGTGGACGCGGTGATCGCGCATCTGTACGACGACGTTCTCGGCGCCTACTGGTCGCCCGAGCGCAACCTGGTGGACGAAGGCTACGCTTCGCTGGACATTCCGTTTGCACCCGTCGCGGCGCCGGCGTTCGAAATGCGTGTCGACTGGACGGCCCGGCAACTGCTCGCTTATCTCACCTCATGGTCGGCCGCACAGCACTACCTCAAGGCGACGGGCCACGACGCGATCGCCGTGATCGCGGATGAGTTGTTCGCGGCGTGGCCCGATCCGGCACACGCGCAGCCGGTGCGCTGGACGCTTGCCATTCGCGCAGGGCGCGTCACTTGTTGATGTTCGCGTGAACTTCGGCGTCATTCCGGACACCGCGCAGCGGTGCTCCGGACAGCGTTTGCAGGACTGCGAAGCTGAAGGCGGCCCGTAGGGCGAGCGCCATGGATGGCGCGAGTAATCCATGTTGATCTTGTATCGCCGGCACGGAGATCAATATGGACCCCGGGTTCCGGCCTTCGACCGGCTCCGGAATGACGACGGTTGTTTTGGAAGAGACGCGCGGTGCCGCGCTCACCCTATGCAATGCCGAAGAATGCGCGCGCCGTCGCCGTCGTGTTCGTCGCCGTCACTTCGATTTCTTCGCCACGCTCGCGCGCCACTGCTCCGCAGACATGCGCGAGGTACATCGGCTCGTTGCGCCGGTCGGAGGGTTGCGGGCGAATGTCGCGCGGCAACAGATACGGCGCGTCGGTTTCCAGCATCAGCCGGTTCACCGGAATTTCGCGCACCAGCTCACGCAGATGCAGGCCGCGGCGTTCGTCGCAAATCCAGCCGGTGATGCCGATGTGGCAGTCGAGGTCCAGATAATCGAACAGCGCGCGGCGTTCGTCGGTGAAGCAATGCACCACCACCGCCGGCACGCGGTCGCGCTCGGCTTTCAGCATCGCAAGAAAGTCGTCGTGTGCATCGCGCTGGTGCAGGAACAGCGGCATGTGCAGGTCCACCGCAATCGCGAGCTGCTTCTCGAACGCCGCGCGCTGCGCCGGCCGCGGCGACAGGTCGCGAAAATAATCGAGACCGGTTTCGCCCACCGCGACCACTTCCGGTTCGCGCGCGAGGTTGCGCAAAAGCGCATCCGTTTCGGAACCGTAACCGCCCGCATGATGCGGATGCACGCCCGCCGTCGCGTGCAGGACGCCGGAATGTTCGCGTGCAAGTTCCAGCGCATGCGCGCTGCCCTCGCGCGACGCACCGGTGACGATCATTCGTTCCACGCCGGCCTTGCGCGCGCGCTCCAGCACCGCATCGAAGTCGCGGCGGAAGGACTCGTGGGTGAGGTTGGCACCGATATCGATCAGTTGCATGGATATTCCACCAAACGTGTTCCGCGAAGCGTAGCAAGCGGGCGCTCCGACGGCACCAAAAGGCCGACCCAAGGGCCGGCTCAAGGTGTGGAACGCTGCGCGCGCGATCAGTACGTGCCTTCGGCCCGGACCACGACAAGGCGATTGGATGCGAGGCACGCAATCAGCGTCGCGCGGTTCTTGTCGTCGCAGGCCTTGACCGGATCGACTTCGCCGCGCGTGTCGCCGGTCCTGACAGTTTTGCCTCGCACCCATGCGGCTTTTTTGTACGGGCAGCATCCCTGGTGAAGCCCCCAGGGTGCTTTCGCTTTTAAGATCATGGCGATGTATGCCGCAGACTTTCCGATCACCCCGTTGCTGCCGCGCATCCGTGCGTCGTTGCACGACCATCCGCGCCTGGTGCTGGAAGCGCCGCCGGGCGCGGGCAAAACCACGCAGGTGCCACCCACATTGCTCGGCGAAGCGTGGCTGGCGGATCGCAAGATCGTGATGCTGGAACCGCGCCGGATCGCGGCGCGCGCAGCCGCGGAATTCATGGCCATGCAGCGCGGCGAGTCGGTGGGGCAAACGATCGGCTATCGCATCCGCTTCGAATCACGCGCGTCCGACGCAACCCGAATCGAAGTGGTCACCGAAAGCATCCTGACGCGCATGCTGCAGGATGATCCGGCACTGCCGGGTGTCGGCGCAATCGTGTTCGACGAATTCCACGAGAGGCACTTGGCTGGCGACCTCGGCGCGGCGCTGGCGCTCGACGTGCAGGCCGCCCTGCGGCCCGACCTGCGCATCGTGGTGATGTCGGCCACACTGGAAGGTTCGCGTATCGCGGAATGGTTGTCCGCCCCGGTCTTGCGCAGCGAAGGCCGCGCTTTTCACGTTCGCATCGAATACCCGTCCGCACGCCGCGGCGAGGATCAGTTCGGCCAGCTTCGCCGGGCCGCGCAAACGGCGTTCGAGGAAACGGACGGCGACGTGCTGGTTTTCCTTCCCGGCCGCCGCGAGATCGGGCAGGCGCAGCGGATGCTCGAAGAGGTTCCCTCCCTCCGAGCGGTGGAGTTCCTGCCGCTGCACGGCGAACTGTCGCTGGCAGAACAGCATGCCGCGCTGGCTCCAGCTGCGACAGGCACGCGCCGGGTGATCCTGGCCACCAACGTTGCCGAATCCTCGATCACGGTACCGGGCGTGCGCGCGGTGATCGATGCGGGACTCGCGCGCGAGCCGCGTTTCGATCCGAACTCGGGCTTCACGCGGCTCGCGACCGTCAACATTTCGCAGGCATCGGCCGATCAGCGCGCCGGGCGCGCGGGCCGCGTCGCGCCCGGCACCGCGTACCGGCTGTGGCCGGAAAGCCGGCGCCTGGAACCCTCACGCACACCGGAAATCACCCAAGCCGAGTTGTCGGGGTTCGCACTGGAACTCGCGGCATGGGGTGTCGGCGGCGATGCGGCATCGGCGCTGCGGTGGCTGGATGCACCGCCCACAGGCGCGTTGTCCGCCGCGCGCGACCTGTTGCAACGCCTCGGCGCAATCGACGCCGCGTTGCACATCACTGCATTGGGCCGCGACATGCTGCAACTGGGCGCCAATCCGCGCATGGCCGCAGCAGCGCTGCGCACACCGGAAGCGCAGCGCCCGCTGATCGTCGACCTGTTGGCGCTGGTCGAAGCGCGCTCTCCGCTGCGTGGCGAGTTCAACGACGACTTGCGCACGCGCGTCGCTGCGTTGCATCGGTACCGCGACGGGGGTGCGCGTGCAGTGCGCGATGCCGACACCGGCGCATTGTCCGCGATCCAGCAGACCGTGAGTGGCTGGCGCAAGCGCCTCGGCATCCGGCACGGCGCCACCGGAACGCCCGATGCGCTGAGCGTGGGCAATCTGTTGCTGCACGCGTTCCCCGACCGGGTAGGCAAACAGGACGCGAAAGATCCGCGCCGCTATCAGCTCGCCAACGGCCGCGGCACGCGTTTGCACGAAGCCTCGGCATTGTTCGGCGAACCCTGGCTCGTCGTCACCGAAGCGCGCTTCGACACGCGCGACAGTTTGATCCTTGCGGCCGCGCCGTTCGATCCTGCGCTGCTGCAACACGATTACCCGCAACGGTTCAATCGCGAACGCGTGGTGCGGATGAATGCGAACGACGTGGTCGAAGCCTTCGAAGAGATACGTTTCGACGCCATCGTGCTGGAACGTCGCGCCGTCGCAGTCAACGCGGCGGACGCGCTACCCGCGTTGCTGGCGACCGTTCGTGCACGCGGTATCGGCGCGCTGCCGTGGAGCGATGCGGCAACGCGCTTGCGCGCGCGTGTCGATTGGTTACGCCGCGCCATGCCCGATGCCGGGCTGCCGGATGTTTCCGATGCGGCGCTGCTGGATTCGCTGGAAACCTGGCTGGCGCCCGTCATGGACGGCAAACGCAAACTCGATGCGTTGTCGCCGGAGGGTTTGTCGAACGCGTTTGCGGGATTGCTCGACTGGCCACAGCGCAAGTTTCTGGACGAAGCCGCACCCGACGCGATCACGGTTCCGAGCGGAATGACGCGCAAACTCGATTACACCGTTGCCGCGCACAATGATGACGCCATCGCCTCACCCGTGCTCGCCGTCAAGCTGCAGGAATTGTTCGGACTGGCCGAAACGCCGCGCATCGCGCATGGTCGCGTGCCGCTGATGCTGCACCTGCTCTCGCCCGCCGGTCGGCCGATCCAGGTCACCCAGGACCTGCGCGGCTTCTGGGATCGCACCTATCCCGAGGTAAAAAAGGAATTGAAGGGGCGTTATCCCAAACATCCGTGGCCGGATGATCCATGGTCAGCGATGCCTACGCATCGAACGAAAAAACGTTCCTGAGCATCATCCGCCCGATTTCTTGCGCCACGAAGGTTCGCCGATCGCGTCGCCGCCGTACTTGCCGAACAGGCTGGGGTACAACGCGTCCACGGGCTTGCCGTCCGGTCCGAGCTTGGGTGAGCGCGCGAAGCTGCCGGCGTAACCCGGGAACTCCACCGGGCTTTCCCAGCCGTCCTTGTCCACTGCGGAAACGCCGAAGAAGTAGTCATCGAGGATGATGTTTTTCAGCACCACGGAACTGGCATCGCCGGCACCTTGCATGTGCTGCCACTGCGGCGCGGTGGTTTCGCGCCACCACGCGTTGTAGCTGGCCGCGCCCGGCGACGGCTTCCACGACAAGGTGGTGTCGTAGGCCACCGCGCCTTTCACGCCCAGATCGGACGGCGGCGGTGGCGCCATCGCCAGGGACGCCATCGTGATCGCGTCGAGGCGCGTGACGTTGGCGAGGTAGTCGAAGTCGACGCCCGAGATCACGTCGCCGTAGTGCACGCCATTTTCGACTCTCACGTTCTGGTGCTGGCGATCGTAATCCTCGTTCGATTCCGACAACCGCACCGCGGGGAATCCCTGCTCGAGGAACGGCACCTGGTCACCCGAACGTCCCCAGCGATCGGTGCGATAGACCATGCGCACGTGGAAATAGTCGAGATACTGTTCGGCCAGCGTCTGCATGTAGCGCGCGATGTTGCGCGAGGGCGAATCGACCCCGCCACCGTGGTACCGCCGGTACGCAGCCTGCTTGAGCGTCTCGTTGGACTTGGTGCCTTCGGAGAACACGCGTATGGTGTGCGGATCGTAGGCGCCGTTGCCGCCATGGTCGTTCCCCACCATGTCGTTGTTGAGGTTGGCTTCCACGTTCCAGCCATGGTCGACCGCGTACTGCGCGATGATCTTGCCGCCGTAAAGGCCCTGCTCCTCGCCGGAATCGGCGGAGTACACCAGCGTCGCCGGGAATTTGTATTTCGACAGTACGCGCGCGGTTTCGATCAGTGCCGCGACGCCGGCCGCATCGTCGTTGGCGCCAGGCGAATCGCCGGTCGCGTCCATCACGTCACTGCGGCGCGAGTCGAGATGCGCGGTGATCACGATCACGCGGTTCGGGTCGGACGTCCCTTGCTGGATCGCGACCACGTCCATCACTTCGGCGCCGGCCTCGGGCATGCGCTCGCCGGTGAACACCTGGGACGGTTTCACGATTTCGAGGCAGCCGCTGCAGCCCTTCGAAATCGTCTCGAACTGCGACGCCACCCAGCGCCGTGCCGCACCGATGCCGCGCGTTTTCGAAGTGGTGGTGGAAAGCGTGTGGCGGGTGCCGAAGCCGACCAGCGCCGCATCCGTCGCGTGCAGGTTGGACGCCTTTACGGCTCCAGCGATTGCGCGCAACTCGGGATGGGTGTTCACGGGCGGCGCTGCGGCGAAAGCGGCCGCGGATATCAAGGCACCGACGATGACGACGGACAGCGTGCGGGTGTGCAGCATGATGTTTCCCTCCGAAGGCCACCGCGCGAGCGTAACCCTGCTGCCGCGCGATTGCACGTGACGAAGGTCAGTGTGCCGCTGTGTCCAGTATTTGCCGCGCGCGCCACGCGGCGATGCGACGATCGCCGGAAAGGAAATACGGCCAGGTCCTGAGTGGCGCGCCCGTCGTTACCTCGTCATGGCTTTCCATGATCAACAGGATGCCATCGGGGTGCGCGTGGCACCACGCGAGGGCCTGGCCCCGTGGAATCCACGGTACCGGCTGGTGCAGGCGACCGGTGTAACCGAACAACCCGTTGTTCGATTCGACGGTCGCGACCGGCAGGTGGTCACGAAGCGCCTGCTTCACGAACGCGGCCTCGGGTTCCACATTCAGTGACGGCAGCAGCGCCAACACACCCGCCAGCATCGCGCCCGAAACCAGCGCGGTCGCGGACAGCGCCAGCCCACGTGCATCGCGTCCCCACAAGCGCCACGCACCTGCAGCCACGATCAACCCAACCAATGCGAATCCGGCGATCGTCGGTTGTGCCGGGTAACCAAACGTCTTCGCCGCCTGCCACGGCAATGCTGTCATTCCGACCGCAGCAAGCAACGCGAGCAGTCCGAAAAGCAGCGGCCGCAGGCGCGCACCGGGTTGTTGCAACAACCACGCGCCGGCGAGTGCCCATGCCGGCAGCAGCGGCAACAGATAATGGATCTGCTTTCCGCTGATCGCGCAGAACGCGACGAATGGCACGATCCACCAGCACCAGATGAACCGTCCGAAGCGACCACGCCACAAACCGGCCCAAGCGCGCCTCGGTGCGCGCAAGGCCAGCAGCCACGGCAACAACAGCACCGGCACCAGCGGCAGGTACCACCACCACGGGCGCTGGTGCGCAAAGCTGTTCGCGATGCGTCCGGTGACCTTGTCCAGCAACGGTTGCCAGTACGTCGGTCCTGCGAACCACGCGGCCGGCAGCAGCCAGCACAACGCGATCGCAACACCAATCAGGAACCCCGCCAGCAACGCCAGATACCAACGCAGCTTGTGCGCACACGCCGTGTCGCTCCACAGCGGTGCAAGCACCGCGACGGCGACGAAATGCAACAACATCACCGGACCCTTGGCGAGAATGCCGAGCCCGATCATTACGCCCAGCAACACGATGCCGCGTGCCCACCTGCGATCATCGAGGTCCAGCAACGCATGCAGCGCGCCCAGTACGGTCAGCGCCAGCAGCAGGTCGAACATGATTGCGGTGCTGAACACGGTGAAGCCGAGACAGCCGGCCAGCAGCCACATGGCCGTTTCGGCACCATGCGCATCCATCCCGAGCCGCGCGGCCAAGCGGCGCAGCGTCAGCAACATCGCCAGCGCGACGATCAGCGCTTCGATGCGCGCGACCCACGTGTGCACACCGACGATTTTCCAGCCGCCCGCGATCAGCCAGAACAGCAGCGGCGACTTGTCCGAATACCACGCACCATTGACGGTCGGCACCAGCCACTGACCGGAGTTGTACATCTCCCACGCGGCGGTGAGATAACGCGTCTCGTCGATGGGGATCGGCGGGAACAGGATCGCGAGCGGCAACAGCAGCACGCACCACAGCGCCAGCCAGCGCCACGAATGAACGGATTGCGTGGAAGTGTTCATGCGCCGCGCAGCATAGCCGAGCGTGATTGTGTTTTCGCCATCAGGCGTCCAACGACGTCCACGTTCGCGCTACCACGACATGCGCCGCCGAGGCGACGGATGGCATGACGGCATTCGATGCGCCGCGCGAAAATTCGTCGCGGATTACTTGCGCTGCGCGGGACGCGGCTTGGCGGGCTCGCCCTTGTGCCCGAGATCGGCCAGCATCGTCGAAAGATCCTCGGCGTGCTCTTCTTCCATCGCCAGGATTTCTTCCATCATCCGGCGCGTGGTCGGATCGCCGTCTCCGATGTAGCGGATCATTTCGCTGTAGGTTTCGATCGCGATGCGCTCGGCAACCAGGTCTTCCTTGATCATGTCGACCAGGTCGTCGCCTTCCACGTATTCCGAATGGCTGCGCGTCAACAGGCCTTCGGGCGAGAGGTTGGGCGCGCCCTCGAGCTGGGTGATGCGTTGCGAAATCTGGTCGGCGTGGCCCTGCTCCTCGTTGGCGTGTTCCAGGAACTCCGCCGCGATGCTCTTGGCGTTGATGCCGGACGCCATGTAGTAGTGGTACTTATAGCGCAGCACGCAGACGATCTCGGTGGCCAGCGCTTCGTTCAAAAGCTTGATCACCGCCTTGCGATCGGCCTTGTAGCCCTCCGTGATCGCGCCCTGGTGGATGTGCGTGCGCGCGCGCTTGCGGATGGTCTTGATGTCGGTCAGAAACGGTTGGTTCTTCGTGGCCATGTCCGGACTCCTTCTTCCGAAGTAAATGCGAAACGCATAAGGTCAGTCTAGCCCGATCTGTGTGCGCGGTGACGCCGTACTGCCCATCTTCACGCCGTGTGATCTCACGGAAATACTGGCTCCGGGACATCGAAGCAATCAAGTCCCTTCCGCGAAAACCGTTCCGCGCGATCAATGGTATTCGTCATTCGCGGCAATTGCGGGCGGATTTCACGTTCGCGCTTTCGCCACTTGTCGCTGGCGGGAGCAGATACCGTATGGCTCGCAAGCGGCAGCACGGTATCCAGGGTTCTGTCCCATTCAAAGCCGACGGCCTCGCAGATCCTGCGCGCTTCGGCACCCGGATCGGCCGTGAACCGGTCATAGCGCACAGCGATCCACCGCATTGGTGGAAGGGCAGCCAAATCATCCAGCAGAGTGTCGGTAATGGTACGCCATTGGGTCGCCACGATCTCGGATAACGGCTTGCCGATCAATTCGCGCCAACCTGGAGTCAGCGTCAGCGACCATGGCAGACCTGTCCAGCCAGGCAGTTGCGGATAGGTCCTGAACCCCCCCGACTCCCACGCCTCCATCATGCTCGCGAGCACCTGTTTCGGATCGCGGTACAGGTAAATGAACAGCGCATCGGGGAATACCTTGGCAAGAAATGGAGTGCGCAAGGCGTTCTTCGGCGTCTTTTCAAGCAGACGGATGCGACCCGCGACTTTTCCCCCGTTTCGATCAAACGCGCGTCTGCGAAATCTTTCGCGGAGGGCCGCAACGATCTCGGGCGTGGCATCCAAAGCATCGAGCCGATTGGATTCATACCCGCGCGCAGCGGCTCCCAGCATCCCGAAAGCGGTCTTTCCCTCGATGATGCCATGGCTTTCGCCACCGATCGTACATACATTCCTGCCCTGCGCCAATGTTTCGAAAAGCAATGACGAACCCGAACGCGGCGGTGACACGATGAATACCGGCCGATCGAATTCGTAATCCGCGAACGCGCCGGATGGTTTGAAATGCGGCGGCGCACGCGTGGCCTCTTCACCGGCACCGTCGCCCCTCGATTCGCGCACTGCCTGACCAAGCAATCCTGTGAATGCGGACGTCAGCTGCACGTGGTTTTTCAATGAGACTTCGCCGCCAAGGCGCCGCGTCCGCGCAAGGAATTCGTCCAGCAAGCTGCGGTATTCCGGCAAGCCATGGGGATCTGCACCATGGCGAAACCAGAGCGTCCGCCATTCCATCACGAACTCATTCGCGGAATGCCGGATCACCGGCAACAACGGATGTTCCTCGCACTCACCGAGCAGAAACTTCACGTGCTCGCGCAATTCCCAGTAGCTCATCGGCGACATCAAATTCACCGACTCGAACATCATCTCGTCAGGCGGGCTGTCATTGCCGGGTGGTACACGCCGTGGATGCCATCCATCACCTGAATGCGTGTGCGCGCGTCCGGCATTGACCAGCCTCGCGAATGCCGCGCTGCCCACGGTATCGACCACCAGATGGATGCGATCCTGGTCGGAACCGTTGGTCACGCGGTGCAACTGCCAGGTATCGAAAATCCAGCATTCGCCTGCCCCCATGTGGACATGAGCGTCGGCGCAGAAGAATTGAACGGAAGGATTGGTCGCCACGGGGATGTGCACCCGAACCCGTTCATTCCAGTAATGGTTGGTATCGACGTGGGGGGCTACCTCTGCGCCGGGTGCGAGGCGCATCAGCCGCACGCGTCCCAGCACAACGCCCAAACTGCCGAGCACTTGGCGCAGATAGGCGCAGCGTTCCAGGGCCGGCGTCGGCCGCATCGCGCCGGTCAGTGCATCGCCGCGCGCCGGATCGCCCTCGACGGCAACCAGTGGCAGTGCCGTATTGCCCGGCAGACCGCTGGGATGGGGTTGCCACAATCCTTCCCCCAGTGCCTCAATTTCGGTGGCCAGCGCGCCCGCATCGAAAAGCAATGGCAATTGGATGAAGGGAACCGGCAGCTTCATCGCAAGGCCTCCTGGCCAGCTTCGGCCGGCAGCCGCTGCTCGTCGGTCAACGGACGCTCATGACGATCGGCAAGCACGACACCGAGCACCATCGAGCGGAGCGTGGCCAGGAATCGCATACCGTTGATCAGCCGCAGTGCCTCGCCATAAGTCTCCATGTAGCGGACGAACGCGTCCAGGGCCGCGCGATAAGCGGGCCACCCATCGCGGCTTTCGCCGTAGCGCGCCCACAACGCCTGCCAATTGGCGATGAAGCGGGCAGATTGCCGTTGAACGACAGCCATGTGGGGATGCGGTGTGACATGATCGAGGATGAATTGAAGATGGTTGCGCAGCTCCCACGGCGTCATCACCTGCGGCACGTTGATTGCCTCGAACGCGAGATTCGCTGGCGCCTCGACGGCTCCGGCCAGGTCGAATTCCTCCATGCGCCAGTCGCGAAAATCGCCATGCCCGGGCGTGCGACCACGTTCGGCAAACCCCCAGAATGCCTCGCTTCCCACCGTATCCGCGACCAGATGAATCCGTTCTTGCTCTACAGGATTGATGACTCGGTGCGGTCGCCACGTATCGAAAATCCAGCACTCCCCCGCAGCCATGTTCACTTCGGAATCCCCACAGATAAACCGCACCTCCGGGTGCGTAAGAACCGGGATATGCACACGCACGCGATCGCGCCAGTAATAATTGATGTCCGCGTGCGGAGTGACTTCGGCACCAGCCGCAAGCTTCATCAACCGTGTACGTCCCCACACCGCACCCAGGCGTGCCAGCACATGCTGCAAATACGGACAGCGTCGAAGATATTCCGTGGGTTGCATGGGACCGGCGATCGAGTCACTTGCTGGATCTCCATCGACGGAAATCAGTGGCAGTGCGTAATTGCCAGGATATTTTTGCGGATGTTCGCGCCAAGCATCATCACCCAGCCTCCCCACCTCGGCGGCTAGCCTTTCGGCATCGAAGCGAATCGGCAACTGAACGAACGGAACCTGCAACTGCATGGGTTTTCACTCTCGTCGATACAAGTGGTTGCCGGCGTCACGGAACTCGGCGGCTTTCTCGGCCATGCCTTCGTTCAGCGCCTCGGTTGTTTCGACGCCGTGTTCGCGAGCGTAGTCGCGCACGTCCTGGGTGATTTTCATCGAGCAGAACTTCGGCCCGCACATGGAACAGAAGTGCGCGGTCTTGGCGGCGTCTTTCGGCAAGGTTTCATCGTGGAACTCCTTGGCTTTGTCGGGATCGAGGCCGAGGTTGAACTGGTCCTCCCAGCGGAACTCGAAGCGCGCTTTTGAAAGTGCATTGTCGCGCGCCTGCGCGCCGGGGTGGCCCTTGCCGAGATCGGCTGCGTGCGCGGCGATCTTGTAGGCGACGATGCCTTCGCGCACGTCGTTCTTGTCGGGCAAGCCCAGGTGTTCCTTGGGCGTCACGTAACAAAGCATTGCGGTGCCGTACCAACCGATCATGGCCGCACCGATCGCGGAGGTGATGTGGTCGTAGCCCGGCGCGATGTCGGTGGTGAGCGGCCCCAGCGTGTAGAACGGCGCCTCGTGGCACTTGTCGAGCTGGCGCTCCATGTTCTCCTTGATCAAATGCATCGGCACGTGGCCGGGGCCCTCGATCATCACCTGCACGTCGTGCTTCCACGCGATGTCGGTCAGCTCACCCAGCGTATCGAGTTCGGCGAACTGCGCTTCGTCGTTGGCGTCGGCGATGCAACCGGGGCGCAGGCCGTCGCCGAGGCTGAAAGCCACGTCATAGGCTTGCATGATTTCGCAGACGTCTTCGAAATGCGTATAGAGGAAACTTTCCTTGTGGTGCGCGAGACACCACTTGGCCATGATCGAACCGCCACGTGAAACGATGCCGGTCACGCGTTTGGCGGTCAGCGGCACGAAGCGCAGCAGCACGCCGGCGTGGATGGTGAAGTAATCGACGCCCTGCTCGGCCTGTTCGATCAACGTGTCGCGGAACAGTTCCCACGTCAGTTCCTCGGCCGCGCCGCCGACTTTCTCCAGCGCCTGGTAGATCGGCACGGTGCCGATCGGCACCGGCGCATTGCGCATGATCCATTCGCGGGTTTCGTGGATGTATTTGCCGGTTGAAAGATCCATCACGGTGTCGCCGCCCCAGCGGATCGACCACACCATTTTTTCGACTTCTTCCGCGATCGACGAAGTCACCGCCGAGGTGCCGATATTGGCATTGATCTTGGTGAGGAAGTTGCGGCCGATGATCATCGGCTCGGTTTCGGGGTGGTTGATGTTGCACGGAATGATCGCGCGCCCGCGCGCGACTTCGTCGCGCACGAATTCGGGCGTGATTTCGCGCGGGATCGCGGCGCCGAACGATTGACCCGGATGATGTTGCGCCAGTGCGCTGCCGCGCACCGCGTCCATTTTTTGATTCTCCCGGATCGCGATGAATTCCATCTCGGGCGTCACGATGCCTTGCCGCGCGTAATGCATCTGCGTGACGTTGGCGCCGGGTTTCGCACGGCGCGGCTTGGGCAGGTTCGGAAAACGCACGTCTGTCAGCAGCGCGGCTTCGGCGTGGCGACGGCCAAATTCGGACGTGCGATTCGGCAGTTCCTCGGTATCGCCGCGTTCCGCAATCCAACCTGCGCGCAGCTTTGGCAACCCCGCCACGAGGTCGACGCTGAACGTTGCATCGGTGTACGGTCCCGAGGTGTCGTATACCGTGAACGGCGCATTCGCTTCCACACCGAACATCGCCGGCGTATCCGTCAAGACGATTTCACGCATCGGTACGCGCAGGTCGTCGCGGCTGCCGCGCACGTAGGTCTTGCGCGAGCCACGGATCGGCGAAGTGACGGTTTCAGAGAGTGTCTGCGCCTGGCGCAGCAATTCGGAGGGTTGGGCGTTCATTGGCGTCGATCCGCTGCATGGAAGAGCCGCGCGTTTGCGCGGAACATGAGCGGCGGCGCCAGGCGCACGAACAGGCGGCGGGTCGTGCGGCGAAGCTCCCTACACCGGTGCGAACCGGATCAGGTTCCAAGGGTATGTCTCAGCCGATGCGATCCTTCGCCTGCGGCACCCCCGCTTCAATGCGCCATTGAAGCATGTTTGGGTTACGCTGGCGAATCCGGTTGCTGAATTCGAAGCGGCTGTCGTAAAAAGTCAGGACAGGAAGTCCGTTCTGGGGTCGCAGGTTTCACTGACATTCGCTCTCGCCCGTTGATTGGACGAAGCAGCGATCAGGGATGATCGCACAAACAAACGTCAGCGCGGCCCGTACGCCCGCAAGAACATGTCCACCGTCGCTTCGAGATGCGCGTCGGCTTCCTCCGTGGTCGGCTGGCCGCAACCGAACAGCATGCGCGCATGGTGCTCGCCCTTCAGCAACGCGAAGAACTGACTGGCAGCGCGCCGCGTGTCGGCAATCTCCAGCTGGCGTGCCGCGACTTCCTTCTGCAGCATCTCGGCCAACGCCGCCTGCACCTGCATCGGCCCGGCTTCCCAGAACAGCTTGGCCAGCTTCGGCGACTGCTGCGAACTGGCCACCAGCGTACGGTGCATGCCCAACGCCTCGCCGCTCATCATCAGGCCGAAGAATGCGCGTGCGACGCCCAGCAACTGGCGGCGTATCGGCGCCTTCACATCGACTTCGAACAGCGTGCGCGGCAGCAGGCCGTCGCATTTGCAACGCACGGTTTCGATGAACAGCGCTTCCTTGCCGCCGAAGTGGCTATACACGGTGAGCTTGGACACACCAGCCTCGGCCGCGACCGCGTCCATGCTGGTGCCTTCGAAGCCGTGTTGCGGAAACAGGCGCTTGGCCGCTTCCAGAATGGCGGCACGCTTTTCCAGATCTTTGGGTCGCCCGGGACCACAACAACGTTCGGACGCGACGTTCATGCTAATTCCTGCCAGATTCCAGTGACTTGCCTCACGGCGTTATTATACGCGCGAGTACACATTTTCTGCAGCCACGCCACCGCACGCTCCCGTCCGCGGTGTCCGCTTGGCTGTCCGCGGACACGACCGCTCCGCGCAAGGAGAGTCCATGTATTTGATCGGAAAAGGATCTTTTCACCGGCGCCGGTGGCACGGATCGTGCCTCAAATCTCCCGCGCGGCGGGTGACCGACGTCAGGTCAGCGCGGTGACTTCCGGCACTTCGTCGCCGGCACCGCACCCCGCAGTCTGTGTGCCGTTGCCCGCGACGGCATGCGCGCCTAAGCTTTTCGGTTTTTGGTACCCGATGGAACCGGCATGAACATGAACCCTGAACTCGCGGTCGCGCGCCGCAACATGGTCGAAAACCAGGTGCGTCCGTGGGAAGTGCTGGATGCCCGCGTGCTCGACGTGCTCGGCACACTGCCCCGCGAAACCTTCGTGCCCAAGGCCTACGAAGCGCTCGCCTACACCGATGTCGCCCTGCCCATCGGTCACGAAGAGGTGATGCTGAAGCCGGTCGTGGAAGGCCGCATCCTGCAGGCCCTGCTGCCCGCCGCCGGCGAGCACATTCTCGAAATCGGCACCGGTACCGGCTACTTCGCGGCCTGCCTTGCGCGATTGTGTGCACACGTCACCAGCATCGATCATCGCGCCGATTTCATCGACGCGGCACGCACCAGTCTGCAGGCGCAGGCGATCGCGAACGTCGATTGCGTGCACGCGGACGCGTTGTCCGGCTATGCGCCGCTGGAGAAATTCGACGCGATCGCCGTCACCGGTGCGGTCGCGACACTGCCCGCCCTTTTCGGCCAGTGGCTGAAACCCGCTGGGAGGTTGTTTGTCATACGCGGCGTCGAGCCCGCGATGCAGGCGGTGCTGCTGCAACGCGCGCCCGACGGCGGCTGGATCGAAGACCGCCTGTTCGAAACCGACGCGCCTTATCTCGCGGGCGCCGCACCGGCCCGCACCTTCAGTTTGTGAAACCGGGGCGAGCGCCCCTGCAAGGATTCTCCGGCATGACCTCACGCAATACGCCCCGCCATTCCCTCGCGATCCGCGCCTGCGCCCTCGCCGTCACGGCCGCGCTCGGTTGCGCCCACGTGGCCACGGCGCATGCCGAAAACCTGATGGACGCCTACCGGCAGGCACTGCAATCCGACCCGGTGCTCAAGCAGGCCGAGGCGCAACAGCGCATCGGCCAGGCCGGCGCCGCGATCTCGCGCGCACCGCTGTTGCCGCAGCTCAACGGCAACGTTTCGCTCAATGACAGCCACGGCACCGGATACGAGTCGCAATTGGTGCAACGGCCGGACGGCGGACAGCAATTCCTGAGCGGATCCAGTTCCAGCGGCGGCCTGCGTTCGCGCACGGAATCGCTCAGCCTCAACCAGACACTGTTCGATCTTGGCCAGTTCGAGGACTGGCGCGCCAGCAAGGCCAGTGCCCGTTCGACCGAGGCGCAATACGTCGCCGCGCAGCAGGACCTGATCCTGCGCGTGTCGCAGGCGTATTTCACCGTGCTCACCGACAAGGATCAGCTGAAGTTCGCCGAAGCCAACGAGGCGTCGCTGAAGAAGCAGCTGGATCAGGCGCAGGCGAAATACGACGTCGGCTTCGCCGCGATCACCGACGTGGCGGATGCGAAGGCCCAGCACGATGCAGCCGTCGCGCAGGTGATCACCGCCAAGAACACCTTGTTCAACGACCGCGAGGCGCTGGCGCAAATCACCGGTCAGTCTTCGGGCACGCTGGAAACACTGACGGACAACCTGCCGCTGAATCCGCCGCAGCCCGACAACATGGAGGAATGGGTCAAGACGGCGCTGGCCAGCAATCCATCGCTGCAGGCCCAACGCGACCTGGCCGAATCCTCCCGGCACAGCGTCACCGCCGCGCACGCCGCGCACCTGCCGACGCTGGGCGCGTCGGTCAGCTATTCACGCAACCCCGCGTGGGGGCCGGGCAACATCGGCGCAGCGTTCGACGGCAGCGGCGACCCGGTGCTGCGCGACAATACGCGCCGCAACGACACCACGGTCGGCCTGGTGCTGACCGTGCCGTTGTTCCAGGGCGGTGGCATCATTGCGCGCGAAAAGCAGGCGATTGCGCAACGCGACCAGGCCAACGACGTGTTGGAACAGGATCGCCGCAGCGTGGTCAGCAATACCCGCAACGCCTTCAACGCGATCGAGGCCGGCATCAGCTCGGTGGAAGCGCAGAAGGCCGCGGTGGAATCCGCCAAGACCGCGCTGGATGCCACCCAGGCCGGCTACCAGATCGGCACCCGCACCATCGTGGATTTGCTGATCGCCCAGCAGAATTACTTCCAGGCCCAGAGCGGTTACTCGCAGGCGCGCCATGCTTTCGTGGTCAACCAGCTCAACCTGAAATTCGCCGCGGGCACCTTGTCGGTCAAGGATCTGGAAGCGGTCAACGCCTTGCTGCAATGACTGGCGCGCTCTCCCTGCGGTAACGCGCGCGCGCGAAAATCCTGCCCAGCATCACCATCGTCCGCCGCACCGCGCCACGTTCGCGCACGCACACCGCGTGCGCGGCCGCGCCCATCCGCACCAACTCTTTCGGATCGCGCAGCAGTTCCTGCACGGCCACGCCCAGGGCCTGGGTGGAGATTACCTTGCGCGCGCCGCCCGCTTCGATCATCGTGCGGGTGATTTCCTCGAAGTTGAATGTGTACGGCCCGACCACCACCGGCTTGGACAGCGCCGCGGGCTCCAGCACGTTGTGGCCACCGACCGGCACCAGCGAACCCGCGACGAAGGCGAGATCGCAGGCGGCGAAGTAACGCATCATGACGCCCATGCCGTCGATCACCAGGCACTGGGTTTCCAGGGCTGCGTCACCCGCGCTGTGGGTGGCCACCGCGAACCCGAGGTTCCGCGCCGCGTGCTCGACCGCGCGGAAGCGCTCCGGATGGCGCGCGGCGATCAGCAGCAATGCATCGGGCATCCGCGCCAGCACCGCGAGGTGCGCCTCGAACGCCGCCAGTTCCTCGCCTTCATGGGTACTGGCGGCGAACCACACCGGGCGTGCCTCGCCCCACTGTGTGCGCAGTTCGGCGCCGCGTTGCCGCGCGCCCTTGGGCAGCGGCATGTCGTACTTGAGGTTGCCGGAAACCTGCACCCGTGCGGGATCCGCACCGAGGGCGCGATAACGGCGTGCATCCGCGTGCGACTGAGCCGCGACCAGCGCCACATTGCCCAGCGCCTGGGAGACCAGCGCGCGGATCGGCCGGTAACCGCGCAGTGAACGCTCCGAGAGGCGCGCATTCACCACCGCCAGCGGAATTCCGCGGCGTCCGCACTGATGGAACAGGTTGGGCCAGATTTCGGTTTCCATCACCACCGCCAGAGCCGGGCGGATGCGATCGAGGAAACGCTTGACCGCGCGCGGCAGATCGTATGGCAGGTAAACGTGGAAAACCTCGTCGCCGAACAATTTGCGCACGCGCTCGGACCCGGTCGGCGTCACCGTCGTGACCACCATCGGGCGCGGCGCATAACGCCGCCGCAACGCATGGATCAGCGGCAATGCGGCATTGACCTCGCCCACCGATACCGCGTGCACCCAGATCGCACCATCGAGGCCCGGATCGGGAAACCGGCCGAAACGCTCGCGCCAGCGCCGGAAATAGCCCCGATAGCGAATCCCGCGCACGGCCAGCCGCCAGACGATCACCGGCGTGGCGAGATACATCGCGACGGTATAGAGGAATCGCAGCATGACGCGGAATCGGGATCGCAGCGGCGAGTATAACTTTCGCGCAGTGCCTGGCTTCGCGGCACCCGTCAAATCAAGCGCGCTGCGGTGAGTTCGCTCTTGAGATACGCGTAATAGATCGGCGCGGCAACGATGCCAGGCAGGCCGAACGCGGCTTCCATCACCAGCATCGCCAGCAGGATTTCCCAGGCACGTGCGTGGATGCGGTTGCCGACGATGTTGGCGTTGAGGAAATATTCGAGCTTGTGGATCAGGATCAGGAAGATCAACGCTCCCAGCGCGACCCAGAGCGACAGCGACAGTGCAACGATCACGATCAGCGTGTTGGAAATCAGGTTGCCGATCACCGGCAGCAAGCCGACGACGAAGGTGATGGCGATCAGGGTCTTGGTGAGCGGCAGGTGCACGCCGGCCAGCGGCAGCGCGATCAGCAGGAAAATCGCGGTGAAGATGGTGTTGAGCGCCGAGATCCGCGCCTGCGCGAACACGATGTCGTGGAAAGCCTTGGTGAAGCGTTCGCAGCGCGCGGTCAGGTCGCGGCGCAGGGCGCCTTCGTCACCCGTGGGACGCGCGTGGGTCAGCGCCACCAGTGCGCCCAGCGCAAGCCCCACCAGGATGCGCCCGAACACGTGCGCCGTTTCCTTGCCCGCCACCTGCAGCTGCTCGGAATGGGTGCGCGCGAGCTGCGTCGCGGTGAAACGGAAATCCTCGGCGCTGACTGGCAGGTAGGCCACGATCCACGCCGGCAACTGCGTGCGCGCGCGATCGATGGTCGGCATCATGCGATCGAACAGGGTGTTGGGATCACCGAGTTCGGCGCGGAAGAACGCGACCGCCCCGAAGATCAGCAACGCCAGCAGGCCCGCGACGATGACGGCCAACAACCCGACCACCAGCTGTCTCGCCCAGCCACCCGGCCAGCGGCGCTCCAGCAGTGGCGCCAGCGTGTCGACCACCGCGTACACGAGCAGGCCTGCGATCAACGCGGGCAGCAGGTGCAGGAACATCACCAGCAACGGCGCCACCGCCGCCGCGATGTAGCTCGCGATCGCGGTGTGGCGCGAGGCGTACATCGATGGGATCGCCTTGTCGTTCATCGGCATGGAGTCTGGCATGTATTTCTGCGTTCATCCATGAACGCCGTTCCGACCGGTGTACGGCGAGATTCGGAGTTGAAGCGTCCGCAACGCCGCAACGCCACCACGGCCATCCATGGCCTGACTTTCACAACAGCTGCTTCGAGCGGATCATTCCCGTCATCGCTAAAATCACTCGACGCTCTTGTCTGGAATCCGCATGTCCGAACGCACTGAAACCCCCGCCCGCGACCGCCTGATCTTTGCGCTGGACGTGCCGGACCGGGCGGAAGCGATCGCATGGATGGATCGCCTCGGCGACAGCGTGGCGTTCTACAAGATTGGTCTGGAACTTCTGAGTGGTGGCGATTGGTTCCACGTGCTCGACGAACTCGCGAAACGCGGCAAGAAGATTTTCGCGGACCTGAAATTCCACGACGTGCCGGCCACGGTCGCGGGCGCGGTGCGCGGACTCGCGCAGCGGCCGATCACGTTCGCCACGGTCCATTGCGACAGCCGCGCGATGCTGGAAGCGGCGGCGGCGGTGAAAGGTCCGCTGCAACTGCTCGCCGTGACGGTGCTGACCAGCAACGATGCCAACGACCTTGCGGCGCTGGGCGTCGCGGGCGATCCCGCCGACGTGGTGATAGAGCGCGCGCGCCTCGCGCAAATCGCGGGCATCGATGGCGTGGTGTGTTCGGGCGCCGACCTGCCGCGCCTGCGCGATGCGCTGGGGCGGGATTTGTTGACCGTCTGTCCCGGCATCCGGCCCGCCGGCCCGTCCGGCGACGACCAGAAACGCACGGTGGACGTACCCACCGCGTTCGTGCAGGGCGCCGATTACATCGTGGTCGGCCGACCCATTCGAAATGCGCCCGATCCACGCGCGGCGGCCGACGGCATCGTGCGGCAGATCGAACACGCGCTCGGCTGAACTTGCGCGCCGGCCGCACCCTCGCCACACTCCGGCGCATGCGAACCACAACGCCTCAGCCCGTCCGCCGTCGTGCCATCGCATGGGTCGTCACCAGTGCGTGCGCGCTCACGCTGGCCGCCTGCCATCACGCACCGCCGCCACCCAGCAATGCAACGCCCGAGAAGGCGGTGGCGACCAGCCTGCGCCTGACTGCCACGGGCGACTTCGACGGGCTGGTGAAGAATCGCCTGCCACCCGCCGACTACATGCGGTGGCGCAGCGAATGGGATGCGGCGCACGCGCGTCCCGGCGCGGCTTCCGCCACGCAGGACCAGCAGTTCGCGCAGATCATGCAGATGCTCACCGAGCCCGGTGCCGAGGCCAAGCTGGCCAAGCGCCTGCAGCCCGAGCTCGCGAAGCTGCGCGGCGGCAAGCACGAAACCCTGCCGATCGCGAGCGGCATCCTGGAAGCCGCGGGCAAACAGATGATCGCGGATTCGCCGCAACTCGGCCCCACCCAGAAGACGCTGGCGACCGAAGGCCTGGATGCCCTGATCGCGTGGACCAAGGCCACCGACTTCAGCGACCCGAAGAAAGCAGGCAAGGCGATCGCCCTGGTTTGCGCCACCGCGCGCGCGCTGCACATGCAAACCCTGGCGCAGTGGCGCGCGCAGGATTACGCGCAAACCATGCACAGCTACGGCGTGCTGTGGAACGGCCTCGAAAGCCTGTTGAACCTTTACGGGCTCGATCTCGCCAACAGCCTGACCACGGCCGACGTCACCGCCACCACCAGCGACGACACCCACGCCACCGTCAAGCTGGACATGAAACTGGCGGGTCAGACGCTCACCGGTGAATGGCCGATGGTCAAGCAGGCCGGCCACTGGTATGACGCCGCGCTGCTCGAAGCGTGGCAGGCGGCGCACCCAGCGTCGGCGGGCACGGCGGCTGCACCTTCCCCTGGCGCGGCGCGCGCGGCCAGCACCTCACCGCCAGCCGCGTCGTCTGCTGCGCCAATGGCGCCCACATCTTCCGCCAAGCCGGCGCCGGCCCGTTCTTCGACGCGTCGCTGACCTTGGCTTTTTCTGGCGGGGCGAGGCCAATCATCGGATCGTTCGCCCTGAAGCATGCTTCCAGGCCCTTGCGGAACAAGCCTTTGACGTGGATATGGGAGAATCCCCCGCTCTCGCCCGCAATCCACCCTTGGATCACCGCGCAGCAAACCGATGGCACGCGTCATGACCGAAACCCTGTCCCGTGACACCTTGGTGCATGCCGGTTGGTGGCGTGCACTGTGGGGCACGCTGCTGGGACCGTGGATCAAGATCAAGCGCGACCCTGCCGAGCCGGTCACACTGCTGGCGCCCGACACACCCGTGATCTACGTGATCGAGCGGAATGGTTTTTCCGACAGTTTGATCCTGGAACGCGCCTGCCACGAGGCCGGCCTGCCCAGCCCACTCGCATGGGTGCCGGGCATGGGCAAGCGCCGACGCGCGATGTTCGCGATGCGTGGCACCGGCGGCTGGTTCCAGCGCCGCGGCCGCGATCACGCTGCACAGGACACGCTGCGGCAACTGTTGCGGGTGCTGGAAGCCGCGCCCGAACGCAACGCGCAATTGATGCCGGTCGCAATCTATGTCGGCCGCGCGCCCAACCGGCAATCCGGCTGGTTCAGCGTGTTGTTCTCCGAAAACTGGGCGGTGGTCGGCCACTTCCGCCGGTTGCTGGCGATGCTGCTGAACGGGCGCGACACCATCGTGCGTTTCTCGCCGCCGATTTCCCTGCACGAATTGCGCGAGGAATCGAGCGGCGAGCGCATCGAGCGCCTGCAACGCAAGCTGGCGCGTGTGCTGCGCGTGCACTTCCGGCGCGTGCGCACCACCGTGATCGGCCCGGATCTGTCGCACCGGCGCACCGTGGTCGATTCGGTGCTGAACGCCGAAAGCGTGCGCGCCGCGATCGCCGCCACGGCGGCACGCGAAAACATTCCGCACGCGAAGGCATGGAAGCAGGCTCAGAAACTGATGGACGAAATCGCGGCGGACTACTCGCCGCCATTCGTGCGCTCGGTATCGTTCCTGTTGTCGAATTTCTGGAACAAGTTGTACGACGGCATCGCGATGCACCACTTCGACACGTTGCGCGCGATCGCGCCGGGTTACGAAGTGGTGTACGTGCCCAGCCATCGCAGCCACGCCGATTACGTGCTGTTGTCGTACCAGCTCCAGGCCAGTGGCGTGGTGGTGCCGCACATCGCGGCCGGCGTGAACCTCAACCTGCCGGTGCTGGGGTCGCTCCTGCGCCGCGGCGGCGCCTTCTTCCTGCGCCGCAGTTTCAAGGGCAATGCGCTGTACTCGGTGATCTTCAAGGAATACATGGCGCAGCTGATCGAGCGCGGCGTGCCGATCGAATACTTCGTCGAAGGCACGCGCTCGCGCACCGGCCGCCTGCTGGCACCGCGTTTCGGATTGTTGTCGATGACCGTGCGCGCGTTCCTGCGCGCGCCGCGCCGGCCGGTGCTGTTCCAGCCGGTGTACATCGGCTACGAAAAGCTGATGGAAGGCCGCGCCTACATCGGCGAACTGTCCGGACAGAAGAAGGAAAAGGAAACCTGGCTCGCGCTGCTGCGCGGCGGCCGCAAGGCGCTGCGCCAGCACTACGGACGCGTCACCCTGAACTTCGGCGAGCCGATCGAGCTGAACACGTTGCTGGATGCCGCCAATCCGGACTGGCGCGCGCAAGGCGACAGCTCCGACAGCAAGCCGGAATGGCTCAACCAGGTGCTGGACCGGCTGGGTGAGCAAATTCTGGTCAACACCAACCGCGCCGCCGACGTCAACCCGATCAACCTCATCGCGCTGGCACTGCTGGCGGCGCCGCGGCATGCGCTGGCCGAAACCGACCTGCTGGCGCAACTGGAGTTGATGAAGGCGATCCTGACGGAGTTGCCGTATTCGGATCGCACCACCATCACGCCGATGGCGCCCGCCGGCATCGTCGCCTACGCCGAACAGATGGGCTGGATCCGCCGCATCGCGCACCCGCTCGGCGACGTGCTGGCCGTCGAGGGCGAAAAGGCGGTGCTGCTGTCCTACTTCCGCAACAACGTGCTGCACCTGTTCGCGGCCGGCGCGTGGGTCGCGTGCTGCTTCATCAACAACCGCCGCATTGCACGGGAAAACGTTGTCAGGCTCGGCCGCGCGGTGTATCCGTTCATCCAGTCGGAGCTGTTCCTGCCGTGGGACTCGGACGGCTTCGCCGGACGCATCGATGCCCTGATCGACTTGTTGATCGCGCGCGGACTGCTGGCCGGTGGCGAAGGCCGCCTGTTGCACCTGGCCGCGGGACGCGAAGACGACGCGTATCAGTTGCGCCTGCTCGCACATTGCCTGCTGCAGGCGTTCGAGCGTTACTACATCGCGATCGCGGCGTTGGTGAAGAACGGCCCACACACGCTGACCGCGGGGCAACTTGAAAACCTGTGCCAGCTTGCCGCGCAGCGCCTGTCACTGCTGTACCAGCAGAGCGCGCCGGAGTTCTTCGACAAGAGCCTGTTCCGTGGCTTCATCCAGAAGCTGCGCGAACGCCGCATCGTCTGGACCGACGCCGACGGCAAGCTGGAATTCGATGCGGTGTTGAATGACGTCGCGCGCGACGCGCGCCTGATCCTCGCGCGAGAAGTTCGGCAATCCATCATGAAGATCACGCCCGAATTGGTGGCCGGGGAACCGGCCGAATAAATCGGAAGAGCCGTTTGCTGCAGGGGCGTGGCGCGCGCAGGCGCGCTCCTGCAAACTCCGCCTGCGTGCTCTTCGCAGGAGCCAGCCTGCTGGCGACCCGGTGCGAAGTCGTCCGGTCGCGGATCTGGCGAAACCGTTTTTACCTGAGCTTCGCCACCAGGCGAGATCGCATCCCCGGCCATTCGGCCGCGATGACCGAGTACTCGACGCTGTCGCGGATCGTGCCGTCGTGGCGCAGCTTGTGTTGCCGCAGCACGCCGTCGCGGTGTGCGCCCAGGCGTTCGATCGCCTGCTGTGATCGCGTGTTGAGAATGTCGGTTTCCCAACCGACCGCCGCGCAACCGAGCGTGTCGAAGGCGTGCCCCGCCAGCAGCAACTTGCAGGCGGTGTTGACGTGGGTGCGCTGGCGACTCGCGCCGTACCACGTGTAGCCGATCAATATACGCGGCACGTCGGACCTGAAGTCGTAGTAGCGCGTGCTGCCCGCGATCGCGTCGTCACGCTTGTCGCGCACCGCGAACGGCAACGAATCGCTGTTCGCCTGCATCGCCAGCGCCTGTTCGACGTAGGCACGCATCGCGCCCGGCGGTGGAACGTAGGTGACGCGCAGGTTCCACAGTTCGCCATCGGCGGCGGCCCGTTCCAGGCCGGCGACGTGATCGAGCGTCAGCGGCTCCAGCGCGACGAAGTCGTTTTCCAGAATGACAGGTTTCAGCGACATGATCGCAACCACGTCCAACGCGGTTGCCGGCATCCCCCCGGTGCTTCGCATCCCGCGCTTACGCGCGCGTTCGCTCCGCTCCGCCCTTCGTGCCGAAGGGGGTGATAGATTTTCCTCCCCCTTCCGAAGGAAGGGGCACTGAGGGGGATGGCTTTTGCGGTCATGCCCTCAAGCATCCAAATCGGGAATCAGCTTGTTCTCGAAATACGCGATCATGTCCTTCAACTTGAGCTTGCGCTTTTTCAGGCGGCTCAATTGCAACTGGTCGCAGCCCGGATCGATCGCCAGCTTCGTGATCGCCACGTCGAGATCGCGGTGTTCCTCGCGCAATTCGGTCAAGCGCCGGACCAGCGTGGCGGGATCGTTGTCGGACTGCATGGCGGCAGTGTAGCGCCGCCATCGGGCGCGCTAAACTGGCCAGTTCATGCCAACCATCGAACGCCTCCACTCCCCCGATCGCAAGCAGGCGCACGGAGCCGCGCGGCTGGCCAAGCGCCTGCGCCACGCGGCCGGCCAGGCGATCGCCGACTACAGCCTGGTCGGGGACGGCGACCGGGTGATGGTGTGCCTGTCCGGCGGCAAGGATTCCTGGACGCTGCTGGATCTGCTGCTGTCGTTGCAGGCGAAAGCGCCGGTGAAATTCGAACTGGCCGCGGTGAACCTCGACCAGAAACAGCCCGGCTTTCCTGAACAGGTGATCCCGGATTACTGCCGTGAACGCGGCGTGCCGTTTCATGTGATCGAGCAGGATACCTACAGCGTCGTCACGCGCGTGGTGCCCGAAGGCAAGACGCTGTGCAGCCTGTGCTCGCGGCTGCGGCGCGGCGCGTTGTACGCGTTCGCCGAGCGCGAGGGCTTCAACAAGATCGCGCTGGGCCATCACCGCGACGACATCCTGGCCACGTTTTTCCTGAACCTGTTCCATGGCGGCACCTTGAAGGCGATGCCGCCGAAACTCCTGTCCGACGATGGCAAGCATGTGCTGATCCGGCCACTCGCGTATTGCCGCGAGGCCGAGATCGCCGAGTACGCCGAACAGCGCGCGTTCCCGATCATTCCCTGCAACCTGTGCGGCTCGCAGGAAAACCTGCAGCGCAAGCAGGTGCGGCGGATGCTGGATGCGTGGGAGCGCGAACATCCCGGCCGCAGCGAAATCATGTTTCGTGCGTTGTCGCACGTCGCGCCTTCGCACCTGGCCGATGCCGGACTGTTCGATTTCGCGTCGCTGGGCTCGCGCGGTGAGACAGCGCAGCTCGATGCTCATGCCTGGCTGGATGGACGGGAGTCGAGAACGGGGAATCGAGAATCGTAAAACCCCCGCATCTCCGAACCGAACGCCAGCTCTTCCGATTCCCCATTCACGATTTCCCATTCCCGGCTCTCTCCATGTTCTTCCGCAACCTCACCCTGTTCCGTTTCTCGCCCTCCGTCGCGAAATCGTTGAAGGATCTCGACACCGCACTGGCCGATCACGCGCTGCGCGCCTGCGGCCCGCTGGAAGTTGCCACGCGTGGCTTCGTGTCGCCATTCGGGCCGGATTCCGAGGTGCTGAGCCATACGGTCGGCAAAGCCACTTTGGTCACACTCGGCAGCGAGGAAAAGCTGCTGCCGGCGGCGGTGGTCAACGCCGAGCTGGGCAAACGCCTGCGCAAGGAAGCCGAGCGCCGCGGCCGGCCGGTCGGCGGACGCCAACGCCGCGCCATCAAGGCCGAGGTGCTGGACGTGCTGCTGCCCCAGGCCTTCGTCCGGCCGTCGAGGCTAAGTGCATGGCTGGACTCGAAAAACGGCTGGCTGGTGCTGGACACGGCCAGCCGCAAGGCGGCCGAAAACGTCCTGACCGCCCTGCGCGAAGCGTTGGGCAGTTTCCCGGCCCAGCCGCTGGCCGCCGCCGAAACCCCGCGTGCCCTGATGACCGAGTGGCTCGCGCATGGCAAGCTACCGTCGGGACTCGCTCTCGGCGACGAGTGCGAGCTGCGCGACCCGGCCGGCGGAGCCATCATCCGCTGCCGCAAACAGGAGCTTGAAAGCGCCGAGGTTCGGGCGCATCTGAAACAGGGCAAGCAGGTGTTCCAGCTCGGCTTGCAGTTCGAGGATCGCGCCAGTTTCGTGCTCGGCGAGGATCTCGTGATCCGCAAGTTGCGTTTTCTCGACGTCGTGCAGGATTCGCTCGACGCGGACGGGCGCGACTCCGCCGAGGCCGAGCTCGACGCACGCTTTGCCCTGATGACACTGGAACTCGAACGATTGTTCGAGGGCATGGAAAAATGGTTCGGGCTGGAACGCCCCGACGAAGGCAACAAGAAGGCAGCATGATTCCGCAAGGCGACTTCCTCGAACTGGCGACGGGCAAGGGCGGCACCATCAAGGTGCTGAAAGCCATGCACCCGCGCGCGCGCCGCCTGCGCCTGTCGGTCACTTCGCACGGTGCGCGCATCTCGTATCCGCGCGGCACCCATCCCGCGCAGGTGTACGCGTTCCTGCGCGAAAACAGCGATTGGCTGGAACGCAAATTGTCCGAACTGCGCGTGCCGCGCCGCGGTCCGCCGCCGCTCAAGCCCGGCGTGCCCACGCTGATTCCGCTACGCGGCGAGAGCGTCGAACTCACCTGGCGGGAAAGCGAATATCCGCGCATCGAATACCTGGGCGACGAATTGCGTCTGCACGTGCCGCGCCCGTTCACCATGGCGATGCCCGCCGCACGCAATCTGCTCGCGGCCTTCCTCGAAACCCACATGCGGCGCGACCTGTCGCGCTGGATGGCGCATGCCGCGGAGCGCCTCGATCGCGCGCCTACCGGCCTGCGCATCAAATCACTGAAAAGCCTGTGGGGTAGCCTGGACGCACGCGACCGCATCACCCTCGATCTTGCGCTCGCGCTCGCCCCGCCCGCTGCGCTGCGCTACGTGCTGGTGCACGAAATGTGTCACCTGAAGGTGCGCAGCCATTCGCCACGCTTCTGGACACGCGTCGGCGAATTGATGCCGGGCTACCAGGCCCAGCGTGACTGGCTGCGCGAACACGGCGCCATCCTCAAGGCCGAGATGGAACGGCTGATCGCGCCGGACCTCTGATCGCCGAAAGCCCGGAATAGCCGTCGCGACTGAAGCGGCGGGGGCACTGCCGCGTTGAACGCCGCCGGCGCGCAAACTGCCCGGGCTTTCCTCAGGCGACCCAGCCGGCCAGCACGATCAGCGCCACGACCGCCAGCCATACGATCAGCACCCGCAACATCAGGCGCCGCGCATCGGCAAGTTCGATGAGCGGGTCGTGCGTGTCGGTGGTCGCGCCATCGCCGGCCTCGATGTCGGCGTCCACGCCCGAACGCGCGACCGCCGCGAGGAAATCGGGGTCGAGGTTCTCCATCGAATGCCCGGGTTGTCCATGCCATGCGCGCCAAGTACGGGTGACGGCATCGAAGTTGGACACCAGCGCCATCGCCAACACCATCAGGTGCGCGGGAATCCAGTCGAGCGCGCAGGCGAACCGCCGCGCCGCATGGCGCGTGCGCGGATCACCGGTCTCCGTCGTGACCCAGGCCAGCCGGTAACCGAGTGCGCCAGCGGGCCCGAGCAGGAAGAACCAGAACAACACGCCGAAGCGCCGCCGCAACGACGCCATCACCGCGGCTTCGACCAATTCGGGCGCCGTGAACGCGCGCGGCGCGCCATCCGGCACGCTGCGCAGGTTCTGCGCGGTGACGAGGCGCGTGGCCGGATCGTCGTTGTGCAGCACGGCTTCGAAATCGCTTTCGAGTTCGCGCGGGCCGAAGCTGTAAAACAGGATCAGCACCGAGAACGCGAGTGCGGCCATCGCCAGCACCCAGCCCTGCAGGAAGTGCGCGATGACCGCGCACACCACCACCGGCAGGATCAGCGCAAGCGCAACCCTGCCGCCACCTTCGGCAAAATCGAGTACCTCGAGCCAGCGGTGGTACCAGCCGAATTGGCGCAAGCCCGCGACATTGCCGGGCCAAACGATCAGCACCAGCAACACGATCAGTGCCGCAACGAGTTCGATTGCCATCCAACCCCAAAGTGTCAACAAGCTTCGGGCAAATTGTAGTCGTACCGTTCAAACCGCGCGCGGCAAGGTGGACAATTCGACGCCCGCGCGCGTGCGCAACCAGTGTTCGATCAGTCGCCAGGAAATCGACAGCGGCGTCGAAACGCGCAGGGTGCCATCGTGCAGGCCGTCCACTATTTCCTGCGCGGTGAACCAGCGGGCATCCTCCAGTTCGCCATCGGCCAGGTTGATCGCGCGTCCGGCCGCGGTCGCCGTGAAACCGAGCATCAGCGATGCCGGGAACGGCCACGGCTGCGACGAATGGAAATCGCAATCGAGTACCTCGACGCCGGTTTCTTCGCGCACCTCGCGCCGCACCGCATCGGCCAGCGACTCGCCCGGCTCCACGAATCCCGCCAGCGTCGAATACTGGCGCGGGCGCCACGCGGCCTGGCGTCCGAGCAGGCACACGTCGCCGTGTTCGACGATCACGATGATCGCCGCGTCGGTGCGCGGAAAATGCAAGCGTCCGCAACCTGCGCATGCCGCGCGATGGCCACCGTCGATGAGCGTGAGCGCCGCACCGCAGTAGTTGCAATGACGCATGGCGGCCTGCCAGTTGGCGAGTCCGCGTGCGTAGGCGAACACGGCTGCATCGTCACGCTCGAGTTCGGAAGCGGCAGTCCTCAGATCCAGCCACTGCGCTTCGGGGAACGCTGTCTCGTGCGCCACGGGTTCGCGGAGTGCGTAAAGCGGCGTGCCTGCAACACAACCGAGAAAATTGGCCGACGCGTCGGGCGCCAGCTTTCCGGCATTGATCCAACACAACCGATGATCATGCACTGGCGCGCGGCCTTCACTGTCGAACGCCAGCCAGCGCGCGTGCGCCGCGGCGCGTTGCGCAGCCATCCACTCCGTGTTCGCGCGGTGTTCGCCGCATCGATCCAGCGGTGAGCAGGTGAAGGTGTTGAGGCGCGTGCGTTCGGCCGAACTCACGAAGCGATCTACGCCGTGAAAGAACTGCCACACCCGCACGTCGTCTTCGCGTTCGGATTGTGGATCACGAACTGCGCGCCCGACAACTCTTCCACGTAATCGACTTCCGCGCCTTCGAGGTATTGCATACTCAACGGATCGACCAGCAATTCCACGCCCTCGCGGTCGAGCACGAAGTCGTCGTCCGCGCGTGCCTCGTCGAAACTGAAGCCATACTGGAACCCCGAACAGCCGCCGCCCTCGATGAACACGCGCAGCTTGAGCGCCGGATTGCCTTCCTCGGCGATCAGCTCACGCACACGCCCGAGCGCGGCGTCGGAAATCTTCAATGCGGGTTCAGCGGCGGAAATGACGTCATTCATGCAGGCACCTCAACGTCATCATGGAGGCGCTGTCGCGATCGATCAAGGCGTATTGATGGTGACGCCGTGCTGACCGGCCTGCGCGTCGCTCCACCCCAGCGTGCGGGTGACGCTGGACCCGCCATCCGGCTGCAGCGTGATCGTGATGCGGTTCGGGACGAAGCCCTTGGGCAGCGCGAGCGAACCTTGCACCTGCTGGAAGAACTTGAAGGCGAACGGGATGCCATCCTTGCCGCCGGAACCGGACAGATGCGCCCAGTCCAGCGTGGTCAACTTGCCGTTTTGCACGCCTTCCACCGCCACCGTCAGCTTGCCGCGCGCCGAGTCCGCGTTTTCCGCGGTGTTGACGAGGGTGACGGTGAAGTTCCATGCGTTGGTGTTCTTCACCGGCGTCAGCGCGATGCTGTGCACGCCCAGTCCGGATCGGCTGCCGTCGATGCCGATCAGCTTGGCGTAGAACGCCTGCTCCTGCTTCAGCGTCTGCATTTCCACATCGCGGCTGGCCATCGCCTGCTTCAACGCCGCCACGGTCGTGTTCGCCGTCTGTTGTTGCTGGACGAGGCTCTGATTCTGGCTTTCCAGTTCGGCATTGCGCGCCGCCAGCCGATGTGAACGCGCTTCGAGCCCGTTGGGAAAACCGACCCCACGCCCGAACAGTGCACCCAATGCGAAAATCACCGCAAACCCGAGCACGCCCACGACACCACCCGCCCAGCGCCGCCGGGATTTCGGGAGGGCGTGGAACTGGTCCAGCCAGTGGTGGAAGATCGTCGAAGCCATGCTTGTCCGCGAAAACAGTCCGCCGCTTATACCCAGCCACCACGGCAGGCGCAACCCGGACGACGAATACGACCACGAAAATCCGCCGCCGTTCACGCCCGCGGGGTCGCCGCGGACTTGCCGAAGGTTTGCGGGCTGTGCTTGAATCCTGCCCATGATCGACGTGGACGGCTATCGCCTGAATGTGGGCATCGTGTTGTTGAACCCGCGTGGCCAGGTGTTCTGGGCGCGACGCGTGCAGCGCGACGGCTGGCAGTTCCCGCAAGGCGGCATGAACACGGATGAAACCCCGGACGAAGCCATGTACCGCGAGCTGGAGGAGGAAACCGGCCTGCGCGCGGACCAGGTCGAAGTCCTCGGTTCCACCCACGGCTGGCTGCGCTACCGGTTGCCGCCGCGCTACGTGCGCCGGGGACAGCGCCCGACGTGCATCGGCCAGAAGCAGGTGTGGTTCCTGCTGCGGATGCTGGGCGACGACGAGGCGTTCAGGCTGGACAGCCACGCCACGCCGGAATTCGATGTCTGGCGCTGGGTCGACTTCTGGTACCCGGCCGAACATGTGGTGGATTTCAAGCGCGACGTCTATCGCCGTGCCTTGCGCTATTTCGCGCCTTTGGTCGAAGCGGCATGTTCGGTCGAGATCGGCGTGGGGTTTTCCTCATGCGATCGTCCCTGATCGCGGCTTCGATGGATTCCCTCCTGGACCCAGCGGGTTTGTGCTTTCGGGCTCCAGAACGGCCATCCATGGCCTGACTTTTCACCAAAGCCGCTGCGAACGGGCATCCGTGTCCCTCAAAGCCGCTTGTTTTAGAACTGGTTGACAATCATTCTCATTCGCGTTCAAATGGCGCCCGTCGCAGGTTCAACCTCGAAGAGCCGCCATGTACGTCTGCGTCTGCCAAGCCGTTTCCGACCATGACATCCGCCACGCGGTCGCGCGCGGCGCGCGCACGTTCGAAGACGTGCAAACCCGCACCGGCTGCACCACGTGCTGCGGCTGCTGCGAAGGCGAAGCACGCGAGTTGGTCGAGGACGCCCTCGATTCCGAACGCCGCGCCGCCGCCCTGCCCGTTGCCGCCTGAAGAGCTGCGCGGCAGCTGCAACCGATAATCACTCCATCGCGCTGCCGCACCGGGCGGTATAGTCGTGGGCGCCGCGTGCGTCGCGCGCACCGTTTCGCACAAGGAGTCCATCATGAAAGGCGATACCAAGGTCATCGAGCACCTCAACAAGGTGCTGGGCAACGAGCTGATCGCGATCAACCAGTATTTCCTGCACTACCGGATGTACGCCAACTGGGGCTTCAAGGAACTGGCCGAACACGAGCGCGCCGAGTCGATCGACGAGATGAAGCACGCCGACCGCCTGATCGAACGCATCCTGTTCCTCGAAGGGCTGCCCAACCTGCAGAAACTCGGCAAGCTCCTGATCGGCCAGACGCCGAAGGAATGCATCGAGTGCGACCTGCGGCTGGAACGCCAGGCGCTGCCCGACCTGCAAGCCGCGATTTCACACTGCGAGAAAACCGGCGACTACGTCAGTCGCAGCCTGTTCGCCGACATCATGCATTCCGAAGAAGAACACATCGACTGGCTGGAAACCCAGCTCGGCCTGATTGGGCAAGTGGGATTGGAGCGGTATCTGCAGACGCATATTCGGAGTTAGGTTTTTGTTGAAGTGCCGTGGCCACTGAAGATTTATTCCACGAGCTTACTTACTACACACTCACGCGGTCACGTGAAGAGTTCATGCACCAGTACGTCGTTGACGCGTATGGCGCACAGACCGCGAGCGCCTCCGACAAGCCGATCCGGTTGGTCTTTGCGTTGATCGGCCTGTATTTGCAGTCGAGCTTGGCTGTAGTGGCAAGCAGGTCCAACGCATCCATGCCAAGCTTGCGCAGCCCAAACCCCCGCTTCCGCAAATTAGTATTCCGGCGTCACGCGGCACGGTATCAATTGCAGACGTGCTCAAAGCTCAGCCCGGACCGGAGCGCGATCGCAAGATTGAAGATTGGTGCAAGTCGATCTGGGCTGCGTACGATCACAATCGCAGCACCATAGTAGATCTATTGGGCAGTCTTGCGCCTCAAAAGACCAAGTAGTTCGCAGGGCGGGGTAGCGTCGCGACAAATTCGTCCGGAACGAATTTGGACCGCCGTAGGCGGACCCCGAGCGTAAGCGAAGGGTGAGCATCAAGGATGATGCGAACAATCCCGCCGAGTGATGCGCCGCGAAAGGCGGGTTGTCACCCGCCATACCAACGCAGGCCATGAGGCCGGTAACGAAGTGAGAGACGCGTTCTTGCACGACGCTGCGGCGCACGGCCGAACGGCGGAGCAAGCGCCGCATGTCCGAGCACATGGATGTGCGGGTTCGGCGCAGCCGCCATTCGGCGAGCACCAAGGGGAGTTTCGGGAACACGACGTTGCCGAAACCGTCGTGCGGGCGCGTGGCCTTGTCTACTTTCGCCGCAACGAAAGTAGCTCGCTCGCCACCCAGGCGAGCGAACCCCCAGCGAAAGTATCTGGATCTTGTGGGAGATCCAGCGGGCTGCGGACGCGGAGTCGAGCCAGGGATGACATCCCCTCGCCGCTGGCGCGGCGATCCCCTTCATGTATGAAGGGGATAAATCCAGCCCCCGAGTAAGCGCCGCATCCCACCGATGCTTCGTATTCGTGCCGCGCGCGTTGCGCGGCGCTCCGCCGTTCCGACGAAGGGGGAAACGCTGCTTCCCGCGATCAGAGGTCGCGATTACGGCCGGTTGTAGCGCTGCCTAAGCGCGGTCGCGGCGTTGGCGTACAACCTCTCCAGCGCCGCGACGCTGTCCATGGGATTCGCGAGCGTGCCGCTGCGCGCAGCCTCCTCGACCTGGCGCGCACGCGTGGACAACGGCATTGCACCGAGATTGGCGCTGGACGACTTCAGCGAATGTGCGAGCTTGCCGACTTCCGCGCTGTCGCCGCGCGCCGCCGCCTCCTGCAGGTTGCGCATGCGGGTTTCGCCGTCGCGCAGGTAGGCATCGACCAGCGTGACCAGCTCGTCGCCCATGATGTCTTCCAGATCCACCAGCGTCGCGGTGTCGAGGGTGTCGGGTGGTGGCGGCGTGATCATGGCGGGTGGGATGATCTGTGGAGAGGGCGGGGTTGCGGTTGCGTATGCCGCGGCAGGTGCCGCCGGCATGGCGGTCGCATGCGGGGATTGCTGCATCCAGCGTGCCAACGTCTGTTCCAGCAATTGGCGATCCAGCGGCTTGGACAGGTAATCGTCCATGCCGGCCTGCAGGCAGCGTTCGCGGTCGCCGGACATCGCGTGTGCGGTCATCGCGATCACCGGCATGCGCGGCTTGTTCTGTTCGCTTTCGATTTCGCGCAGGCGGCGGGTGGCGCTGTAGCCATCGAGCACCGGCATCTGGCAATCCATCAGCACCATCGCGTACGCCTGCCCGCGCAATTTTTCGAGGGCGATCTCGCCGTTGTCCGCCACGTGGACGGTCAGCCCGAGGCGCTCCAGCAATTTTTGCGCAACCTTCTGGTTGACGGGATGGTCCTCGACCAGCAGCACCGTTCCGGACAACTGTTGCGGCGTGCCACTGACGGCGACGGCAGGCAACGCGGGCACGCTTAGCACGGGCTGCACGCGCGGTTGCTGCGCCATGCCGAACACCCGGCGCACGCCCTGGCGCAAGGTGGCATCGTCCACTCGCGCAGCGGCGATATTCACCCGCGGGTCCGGCGCGGTGGCAAGCCCAAGCACCAGGATGCGCAACTTGTCGAGTTGGCGTTCGCGCAGGATGCCCTGCAGCAGATCCGACACGTCGCCGTCCACGCTGGTGGCGTCCACCAGCAGCAGATCGAAACTGAAGGATTCGCCCAGCGGCGCGGCCTGGCGCAAGCGCGAGAGCGCGCTCGCGGTGTCGGCCACGGACGTCGAGTCCAGTTCGAGCGTCGCCAGCACCGGCGTGATGGCCTGCGCGCGCTGCGAACCCGCCGCGAGCAGCACGCGCGAGCCCGCGAGGCTCTTGTGCGTGCCGGCGATGTCGCCGGGCATTTTCTCGAACGGCACCGTGAACCAGAACACCGAGCCGCGCCCCGGCTCGGAGCGCACGCCGATGCGGCCGCCCATCAGGTCAACGAGTTTCTTGCAGATCGTCAGACCCAGTCCGGTTCCACCGTAACGCCGCGTCACCGACGCATCCGCCTGCGTGAAAGGCTGGAACAACCGCGCCGCCGCGTCAGCCGCCAAACCGATGCCGGTATCGCGCACCGCGAACAGCAGCTCGTGCTGGGTGTCCGTATCGCTGCGCTTGCTCACCCGCACCGACACGCCGCCACGCTGGGTGAACTTGATCGCGTTGCTCATCAGGTTGGTGAGGATCTGGCGCACGCGCATCGGATCGCCACGTACGACCGGACGCACGTCGGGATCGACCACCGCACGCATCGCCAGGCCCTTGGCTTCGGCAGGCTTGTCCAGCAGGCGCTTCACGCTGTCCACCAGCTCGCGGATGTTGATGCTGACCGATTCCAGATCGAGCTTGCCGGCCTCGGCTTTGGAGTAGTCGAGGATGTCGTCCACGATGCGCAGCAGTTCCTTGGCCGACGCATTGGAGGTCACGAGGTATTCGCGTTGCGCGGGCGTGAGGTCGGTGCCGAGCACGATGTCGAGCAACGGCAGGATGCCGTTCAACGGCGTGCGGATTTCGTGGCTCATGCTGGCGAGGAATTCGCTCTTGGCCAGCATCGCCGCTTCCGCGGCCTGCTTGGCGGCCAACAGTTCGCGCTGCACGCCACGCAGCGAAGACAACTCCGCCTGCGCGGAGGCAAGCCGCGTGCGCATCGCCACGTCCACCGGGTCGGGGATTTGCGGCGAATGTTGCGGCGCTTCGATGGACGGCGGCGCGCGCACCAGCCATAGCAACAGCAACGCGGCGAGCAGCAGCACCCACACCACGAACACCTGCGGCATCGCCACCCACCTTGCCGCCACGGCACCCGCCGCGACCAGCGCCAGACTGGCTGCCCACCGCGGCCACGCGACCGCGAAACCGGAATGCGTCGTTGCCACTTCAGGTCTCCACCGGTGGTGAGGCTTCATCGAGATGGTCCGCGGGCGGACGGAAGTAGTTGCCTTGCAGCAGGTCGATGCCCGCCGCGCGCAGGCGCCCGACTTCCGCAACCGACTCCACGCACGGCGCCACCACCCGCAAACCGCGCTCGTGCGCCGTCTGCACGACCGCCGTCAACGACAAGCCATCCAGCGCAGGCGCAAGTTTCACGTAATCCAGCGGCAAGTGCTCGATCCAGCCCGCCGCAACCGCGTCGGCGTCGACGCCGGCGAGCGACAGGCACACCTCCATCTGCCGCAGTTCCGGCGCCAGCGCGAGCAGGGTCCGCATGTTGTGGCGCACTTCCTCGGCACGAAATTCCAGGATCAGCGAACCCGCGTGCACGCCGGTTGCCGCAAGCGCCGCGCGCAGGGCTGATGCGCGGTCGCCGCCGCTCCAGCCCAGCAGCGATTGGCTGGCGAACAGACGCACCGGATCGCCCTCGCGCATCCGTTCGGCGAGGATGGCGATGCAGCGTTGCACCACCCATGCGTCGATCGCGGCGATCGACCCCGTGCGTACGGCGACCGGCACCAATTCGGCGGCCACGTACTCGCGCCCGTCCGCGCGCAGGCGCAACAGCGCCTGGTACTGCGGCTCGGCCGCGCCGCGGATCGGCAGGATGGGTTGGAAGGCAAGGCCCAGCGAACCGGTGGCAAGGGCGACCGCGAGCCGCTGGGTGACCGAATTCGGATCCGGCGCGAGTTTCGAGTAGATGGCGATCTCGCCCGGCTCCGCCCGGGCCGCCGACAACGTGCGCTCGACCGCCGCCAGCGCCTGCGCCGGTTCGCAGGCGGAAGCATCGAAGGCGCACACCGCGCACGCCAACCCCACGGCCGAAGCCTGCGCTCCGAAGCGCGACTCATGCGCGGCATCGACCAACTCGTTCGCCAGCGCGGCAAGTTCGGCTTCGCCACGCGCCGGCGCGAAAATCAGGTAGCCGGCGTTGCCATGCCGAGCGGTCATGCATCCCACGCGCGCATGGCCGACGACGAAGGCGCCGATCTGTGACAGCAGATGGTCGAACGAGGTCAGACCGAGACGGCTGCGCAGTGCCGCCGCGGCTTCGATCTCGATGGCCAGCAAGCCGCCCGGCGCCGCGCGGCCGCCACTGGCGGCGAGATGCTCGGAAAGCGCATCCAGCAATTGCGAGCGATCGTGCAACCCCGTGCCGGCATCGCGGCGACGCTTGCGCAGCGCGCGCGAGGCTGCCATGCGGGCGCGGCGAACACGGTTGGTCACCGCGGCAACCAGATGCGTCGGGCGGATGGGCTTGACCAGGAAATCATCGCCACCGGCATCGAGCGCGGCGAACTGGCGTTCTTCGTCCTGATCGCCGGACAGGAACACGATCGGCGTGTTGACGTAGCCATCGCGCTCGCGAATCAGCGCGGTCAACTCGAAACCGTCGCAATCCGGCATGTTGAGATCGAGCAGCAGCAGGTCCGGCCGAAAGCGATCCAGCTCGTCCAGTACCGCCAGCGATTCGCCGAGGATCTTGGTTTCCATGCCTGCACGGCGCAGGATGGCCTGGGCGAACAGCGCCTGCGGCGCATCGTCGTCGACGATCAGGATGCGGTACGCGCTTTCCTGGTCGACGCTGGCCAGTTCCACCGCGGCGCCCACGATTTCTTCCGACGGCGCCGGCAGTGCGACGCAGCGATCGGCCCCGCTGCGCAGCGCACGCAATTGTACCTCCACGTCCGGCGTGCGCAGCAGCACCAGCAAGCGCACGCGATGCGCGGGATCGCGGCGGGTCTGTTGCAGTGCGGCGGCGAGCGCGTCGAACGTCGTCTGCGCATCCGCGACCAGGATGGCAAGGTCGGGTGGCGTGCGGTGCAGCGCATCGATCAGTCCGTCGAGGCGATCGACCAGCGCCACGTCGCAGCCCTGCTGTTCCAGCCGCAACAGCAGTTCGTTCACCGCGGGATCGTCGTCGTTGACGATCAGCACGCGTGGACCGTGCGGCAGATCCGCCAAAGCAGGCGGTTCCGTTTGCGCGGTCAGAACGTCATTCGCCACGGTCGCGTCGGTCACGTCATGGACGTCGGCAATGCCGATCTGCAACCAGTATTTGTCGGGCGGCACTTCGCAGCGCGGAAACGGATCACGCGCGGCCAGCGGGGTTGCGGCCGGCATCCAGTCGGAGCGCGTGGGGCCGGGCGACGGCGGCTGCAGGTGCGGGCGCAAGCTGTCGAGCAAGGCGTCGATCTCGGCGCTGGCGGCATCATCGGGAACGCCCTGCGACGAAGCGGGCAGCGCCAGCGCGGATTCCAGCGCCAGCAGGCGTTCACCGGTTTCCAGCATGCCGTAGCGGCCGCAGGCCCCGGCAAGCACCGCGATTTCATCGTGCAGGGCGCGCAGCACGTTGCAATCCCAGCCACTGCGGCACTGCGCGCGCGCGCGCCGCAGCAGGGTGCGCAGCCGCTGCGGCAGGTGCCGGCGGAAGGCCGCTTGCAGCTCCGGACCTGGGTCCTGCTGGGACAAATGCGATGCCATCAGGCTGACTCCCCCACGTCGGCGCACTATATCAAGCCGGGCCGCGGCAAACACTTGTTCAAAAGGGCTTCACCACCGCGAGGATCACGATCGCAAGCAACAGCAGGCCGGGTACTTCGTTGAACCCGCGCAACTTGCGCGAAGACCAGTTGCAACGATCGCGCGCGAAATCCCGGGTGAGCTTGACCAGCATGGCGTGGTAGATCACCAGCAGCAGCACCAGCGCGAGCTTCACGTGCAACCAGCCGGCGTGCAGGTAAAAGGATTCCGTCGCGAGCGTCGCGATGCCGAACGCGATCGCCAACGCGCCGCCGATGTGGGTCATCACCAGCAGGCGGCGTTCCATGACTTTCAGCCGATCGCGAATCGCGGCGTCGGCCGCTTCCGCGTGGTACACGAACAGGCGCGGCAGGTAGAACAGTCCCGCGAACCAGGTCACCACGCCGATGATGTGGAAGGCCTTCAGCCACAGGGTCAACATCGCAAATTCCAATCAGGACGGCCGCGCGCCATGGGGATAATCAACACGACACACGCGAGAAACGGCAAAGGATGCGCGAGCCCAAGCATCGACGCCATGCATGGGCGGCTAGTATGCCCGTTTCGAAGGCAGCGACGATGGAAACCATAAGCTGGGACGATTTCTCCAGGGTCGAACTGCGCGTCGGGCGTGTCATCGACGCACGCGTATTCGCCGAAGCGCGCAAATCCGCTTACGTCTTGCAGGTCGATTTCGGCCCGGAAATCGGCATCCGGAAATCGAGCGCGCAAATCACGAAGCTGTATGCACCCGAAGAGCTGGTCGGAAAACTGGTGGTGGGCGTCGTGAATTTCCCGAAGAAGCAGATCGGGCCGTTGATGTCCGAATGCCTCGTCACCGGCTTTTACGACGCGAATGGCGACGTCGCCCTGTGTGTCCCCGACAAGCCGGTGCCGCTGGGTGCGAAGCTGGGCTGAGCTGCATCTGTCGCGCCTCCGTGGTGCAATCGTTGAACTCATATGGTGCAACCATTTCGATTGATGCCGCCAAACCATTGAATTGGAACGCTACAATGGCTGGCACGCCACTTGCACTTTCCAGCCATCCACTCCACGCCCGAGCCCGCCAATGACCGCCAATAAAGTCCTCGAAACCATCAAATCCGAAAACGTCGAATTCGTCGACCTGCGCTTCGCCGACATGCGCGGCGTGGAGCATCATGTCAGTTTCCCCGCGCACGCGATCGATGCCGACACCTTCGAGGACGGCAAGATGTTCGACGGTTCATCGATCGCGGGCTGGAAGGGCATCAACGAATCGGACATGGTGCTGATGCCCGATCCCGCAACGGCGTTCATCGATCCATTCGCGGCAAACAAACAGATGGACATCGTGTGCGACGTGCTGGAGCCGTCCACGATGCAGGCCTACGGTCGCGACCCGCGTTCGATCGCCCGCCGCGCGGAAGCGTTCCTGAAATCCACCGGCGTCGCCGACACCGCATTCTTCGGCCCCGAACCGGAATTCTTCATCTTCGATTCGGTGCGCTGGCAGAACGACATGGGTCGCGTGTTCTACGAAATCGGCTCGGAAGAAGCCGCGTGGGCCTCGCGCTACAAGTACGAGGAAGGCAACCACGGCCATCGCCCCGGCGTGAAGGGCGGCTATTTCCCGGTACCGCCGGTCGATTCGCTGCACGACCTGCGTGCGGACATGTGCAAGGTACTGGAGTCGCTCGGCCAGACCGTGGAAGTGCATCACCACGAAGTTGCCAACGCGGGCCAGTGCGAAATCGGCGTGAAGTTCAACACGCTGCTGCACAAGGCCGACGACCTGCAAACCATGAAGTACGTGATCCGCAACGTCGCGCACGCAGCGGCCAAGACGGTCACCTTCATGGCAAAGCCGGTGGTGGGCGACAACGGCTCGGGCATGCACGTGCACCAGTCGCTGTCGAAGGACGGCAAGAACCTGTTCGCGGGTGAACTGTATGGTGGGCTGTCGCAGCTCGCGCTGTGGTACATCGGCGGCATCTTCAAGCACGCGCGCGCGATCAACGCGTTTTCCAATTCGACGACCAATTCCTACAAGCGCCTGGTGCCGGGTTTCGAGGCGCCGGTGATGCTCGCCTACTCCGCGCGCAACCGTTCGGCATCGTGCCGCATCCCGTATGTGTCCAATCCGAAAGGCCGTCGCATCGAAGTGCGCTTCCCCGATCCGATGAATTCGGGTTATTTGACCTTCACCGCGCTGATGATGGCCGGCCTCGACGGGATATTGAACAAGACCGATCCCGGCGCGCCGATGGACAAGGATCTCTACGACCTGCCGCCGGAAGAAGAACGCAACATTCCACAGGTATGCGCGTCGCTCGACGGTGCGCTGGAAGCGTTGGACCGCGATCGCGACTTCCTGAAGGCCGGCGGCGTGATGAGCGACGACTTCATCGACGCCTACATCGCGCTGAAGATGAAGGAAGTCACCGCGTATCGCGCGTCCACGCATCCGCTCGAGTACCAGATGTACTACTCGATCTGACGGACGAGGCGCGCCAGCGATGGATCATCCGTTCACCGATGCCTTCCGCTACAAGGTCTGGGCGGACCAGGACCTGCTGGATCACGGCGAGCGCCAATGGCCGTCGCTGCCGGCAGAGGATGCGCGTTTCTTCGTGCGCATCCTCAATCACACGCACGTGGTGGATCGCATCTTCATCGGCCACATCACCGG